>Ga0116227_10001750_pt1 | contig 49146 bp, 51 predicted proteins | sample S1TSphgellanicum_FD_89693 | JGI IMG/M metagenome (GOLD analysis project Ga0116227, IMG submission 89693) | Host-associated microbial communities from peat moss isolated from Minnesota, USA - S1T2_Fb - Sphagnum magellanicum MG | ecosystem: Host-associated > Plants > Peat moss > Unclassified... | reverse complement strand
CTCCTCCGATAAAAACCGGGTATGTTCCGACGGCTCCCCGTTTCCCTTCTTCACCCGACCGAGATACTTTAGATCTTGGGATCAAATCCTCCGAAACGCCCCCTCTTGCGGGACAAGCCGAAAACTTCTCTTCCCTAATTCTCCCGAAACATATTTCATCGAGCCCCGCTCTCTCCGATATCGATACATACCTTCCGACTCAAACTCTCTATACCATGCAGTGGAACGACAATTTTACCGTCACTCCCTCGTTTTTTCGAGACGACGGAGGCTATGTCTTTTCGATAGCCATAGCTCAAAAACCCGCTGTAGAAACCGCGAAAGTAAAACAAAACATCTATTTCCTCATCGATATTTCTTCAGAGATAGAAAGCCACAAAGTTACCGTTTTTAAAAGATCTGTTATAAAGGCTCTTTCCTCTTTATCTGCCGGGGATAGCTTCAATATTTTCTTACTCGATAAAAAAATCATAAGACTAAGCCCTCATAATCTTCCTTTTTCTTTTAATAATCTTCGCGTTGCGGAAGCCTTTTTGGAAAAAAGCCGCGACAAGGCTTTTTTCTCTTCGTTTGATCTGCTGAAAACTCTTGAAAAAACTTTAGACTCTATTGAACAAAACGACGAGCTCCACACGGCGGTCTTGCTTTCAAACGGTAAGCTTTCGAAAAGTACGCATCATATACAAAAGTCTCTTTGTGAATTCTTGGAAAAAAACCAAGGAAAACTTACTTTGTTTACCGCCGCAGTCGGTAAAAATAACGACCTCGTTCACTTGGATATGCTGAGCTCCTTATCGGGAGGAAAACTTTTTTACTCCGAAACGAATGCCTCTCTTCCGAGAAAACTCGGCTCTTTTATGAAAACGTTGCATGCCCCCGTAGCAAAAGACGTTCATCTATCGGTCAGAGCAAGCGATCCCAAGGCGGAGATAGTTCTTCTCCCCAGATCTTCCCAACTCGCTCATCTCTATCATGGGGAACCTTTCGTCGTGATGGGTAAAATAAACCGTCTTTGCGATCTTCAAGTCAACTTGGAAGGGAAAAGTGAAGACGGCTGGATTTTACTCACCAAAGACGTGAATTTCTCGGGAGCTGAAGAAGCTCCGAGAAGTCTCAAACAAGAGTGGGCCGTTCGGCAAGTTTCGAGTCTCTATAGAGAATTTCTCCAAGACCCTAAAAGTTCTTACTTGGAAGAGGCGGGAGAAATTTTAAAAATGACCTACGGAAGGGCTTTAGGAAAATGAGCCTTGCAATAATCGGTGGGGAATTTAAAGGAAGATCCTTAAAATCTCCGACCGGTCTTTTAACAAAACCCACTCTTTCTTTAATGAGAAAGTCCGTATTCGACATTTGTCAGTTTCATGTTGAAGACTCCAATTTTTTAGATCTTTTCGCTTGCAGCGGAGCTATGGGAATCGAAGCAATCAGTCGAGGGGCAGCTCATGCGACTTTCATCGAAAAAGACAAAAAAACAATCACAACCCTTTTAGAAAACATCCGCTCGTTCGGGATTGAAAAAAAAACAACCGTTATCCACGGAGACGTATTTACCGAAATTACAAAACTCAAATCCGCATATACTATCGTCTATATCGATCCTCCGTATCCGATATCGAAAGAACCTAACAGCCCGGTCATACCCCTCTTGCACCGATTGGAAAAAGGGGAGGGTTTAGCTTCGTCGGGTATTATTTTTTTAGAAGAAGGGTATCCCGCCACTCTTCCTCTCAAAGAACAAAAGTTCTATCGCCTGAAACATAAAAATAGCCGCCGGTTCGGAGCCGCTTTGCTCCATCAGTTCTTAGTTAGCTCATAAATAAAGCAATCTTTATTGCTTTATTTACGGTTGTCTTCGACCAAGGTAACGCTTGGAATAGTCTTCAAAGCCCTCATGGTAATACGTCCCAAGGAAAATCCAACCTCTTCCGAAAACGGACGAATCAATTTGATTTCTTCCCCGGTCAAACTGTTTTTCTGTTTCTTAAGATCTTTGATGATTCTCAGCACTGTCCATTCAAAATTTCGCCGATTGAACGACTGCCCCGCAAAACGTTCTGCCGCAAGCATCGTAATTGTTTTCATATAATCCTTTGCCACTTCGGAGACAAACTGAAAATCGGGAGACTTGGACAACTCTTCTCGGATCGTGCTTGCAACCGGAAAACGCATAACTTCCATATTCTTTTCCTCATCGGGTTACGTATGTTTATTCTTAAAAAAACTCACTAAACGGGTTGTATTTACTCGAAATTTCATAACTCTCGGGATAACTGATCAACACATATTCAACACGCTTTTCTGCAAGGCTTATAATTTCGCGCGTTTTTCGTTCCGAGTCGTACATCGCAAATCATTACGGCTTCTCCGGTAATCCGTCATCTTTTCAGTGCTTGTAAAATGTAGCCTACCCATAGTTTTTTTCTCTCTAGGGTTAAAATATACTTAGGTACCATTAAGAGATCGTCAGAACGGATCCCGTTCCGATTTTATAAAAGTTTTCAAGATACGCCTTTTGAAAATATTTGATCGCTTGCTCTCCGGAGCAGTGACAGGGAGCCACTTTTTGTATGCCGAGGGAGAGAAACTTCCGGGTCACCTCTTCGATAAAAGAGCGACTCTTCCGAAAAAGGTGCCATCCTCCGAGCACATAATAGACAGGTTTATTTAGTCTTTCCGTTGCCGATTCAAGGATAAGGAGAACACCCCGTTTTCCATTTGGGTAAGACCGTTTACGATCCGAGCCTCTACGTTTTCGGGGATTTTTTTTGATAGGAAATCCGTGAGGCAAGAAAACCGGAGTGTTTTTTTTAAGTTTCTGCAGAATTTGGTTGCTTCCCGACACATGATCCGAATGCTTGTGAGAAAAAACGACTTGAGTAATGTCTTCGTAATCTATTCCCATTTTTTGTGAATTGGAAAAAAAAGCCGCAGAGTCGTTGCCGGTGTCAAAGAGTATTTTGGAAGACCCCGTATATATAGCAGCCGAAAATCCCCATCCTTCTTGCAAATCGCAATTTTCTTTGCAGTTGTCATAAATAATTTTGACGGTGATTTCTTTCATTTTTCTTCCCTTCAAGATTTTACGGGAATGGAACTGTAAACTCTAAATCAATAGCCCAAATATTATCAAGGGTATCCGAAACTATGTTCCGAAACTATAAAACCGGATTTCTTTTTTCATTTTCTCTAATTCCCAAGTTCCCGTACCTGTGGTAGTCGTAGCTGACGGCTACTTCCCTCACGTATTGTAACAGCTCAAACCTGCCCGAAGCAAAAGGCTTGCCGACGGATAAAAAGCACCCCGCTGCGGCTGCGGCTTGCATAAGTTCGGCTTTCGGCTCCTCGATAAGCCTCACTCTTTCAAAGGCTCCCGCTCCGACTCGACGAATAAAACTCTCTTCATTTTCTTGTGTAAATGTAAAATTCGGGAATTCTTCCATCCCGTTTGAATCGAAATCAACGGGAGCCCCCCCAAGACTTACTTCAAAAGAAGCATTTACGCAAAGCGCGGCTGCAAGAACTCTGAGAACGTCAAACGGAGCATCCTCTTTTTGGACTCTAAACACAAATCTGCTTCTCGGACGATAAAAAAGAGCATTATCTTGACCGACAACGAGATCGGAAAGTCCTTTGGGAGAATCGGGGTCGTACCCGCTTTGCAAATGCTTTGCCCAAAAAGCATAGCTGCACACGCTCCCGTACCAAAGTCCCAAATCGTCGGCAGTAAAAGACGCTCTGCCGCAAAGATCGATAAGACGATTGACGGACAAGGGAGGAGCGACCCTGTCGGACGGAAGCCCGATTTCTTCAATGTTCATGAACTGCATCACGTAGCTCGGACCTCCCGCTTTCGATCCGAAACCGAAACTGCTTCCTTTGCAGCCGCCGAAAGGCTGTCTTCTTACGATCGCCCCGGTTGTAGATCTGTTAACATACAAGTTCCCCGCTTCAATTTTCAAAATCCATTTTTTAATCTCTTTTTTGTCCAAAGAGTGGATCCCGGCAGTAAGCCCGTACGGAGTGCCGTTTGCGATCTCTATCGCTTCATCCAAATCTTTAGCTCTCATAACTGCAAGAACGGGACCGAAAAGTTCGGTTGTATGCATAAAGCTGCCTTTTTTTACGCCGAGCTTTACTCCGGGAGACCAAAGGTTCGGATTGTTTTTATCTTGTTTGGGTTCGACAAGCCATTTCTCTCCCGGCTCGAGCTTCGTAAGCCCTCGCAAAAGAGCTTCGCCCGCAGGGCGAATCAAAGGTGTAATTTTCGCCGAAAGATTTCGAGGAGAGCCGACACATAAGCTTTCAACCGCGTCTTTGAGCTGAGCTAAAAAGTTCGGATCGTCATATACTTCCGCTTCCAACACGGCAAGAGACGCCGCACTACATTTTTGCCCGGAGTGCCCGAACGCCGAATGGACAAGATCTTTGATGGCGGCATCTCTGTCGGAAAGAGCCGTGACAATCAGCGCGTTTTTCCCTCCGGTTTCCGCAAACAGGTTCAAATCGTTTCGAATTTTCATAAACAGACGCGCCGTTTGGGTAGCTCCCGTTAAGATCACTGCATCAATTCTCGTGTCTGCAATCAGCGTACTTCCTACGGGATTGTCGGCGCAATTGATGAACTGCAGCACTTCTTTCGGAACCCCCGCTTCCCAAAAAATGCGCGCAAGAACCCATCCGGTTAAGACCGCTTCCGGAGCGGGCTTAAAGATCACGCAGTTTCCCGCAGCTAAAGCCGCCAAAATGCCGCCTGCCGGTATCGCAACGGGGAAATTCCAAGGAGAAGTAACAAGCACCGTTCCTTTTCCTTCAAACCTGATATTCTCTCCCTCTTTCATCGAAAGAGCCGATCTCAAATAATATTCCGCAAAATCAATAGCTTCGGAAACTTCGGGATCCGCTTCCAAAACGGTTTTCCCCCCGTCGCTCATCATACAGCCGATTAGCTCTCCTCGACAGTCTCTTAACTTCGAAGCTGTATTTGCAATGATGCGAGCTCTTTCTTCGTAAGAGACGTTCTTCCACTTACTCTCTTCCGTTTTTGCGAATTCAACGGCTTTATTGACGGACTCGGAGTCCGCAAGGCTATATTCGTAAAAAGGTACTTCCGGAAAAGACGGGTCAAATCCCTTTCCCCGAGAATCGAAAAAGACCTCTTTCCCCCCTATCATACAAGGAATAGGGGCTATCTTTTTTCCTTCGATACTTTTTGCTATTTCTTGAGCCCATTCCCAATTTTGTTTTAAAGAAAAGTCGGTATCGGGTTCATTCGAAAAAGGGGTTCGTATATCTTTCGGTTCGCTCTTTTCAAAACGATCTTGCGTTCTTCTGGGTCCGACGGGAACCGAAGACGCTAAATTACACGCATCCGAAAACATTTTAGCTTGTAATTCCCAATCGGAAGAACCGACCCTCAGCCCGAAGCTGTAGCGTAAAAAGTTCTCGGGCCCCGTATTTTCATCGAGACGTCTGATCAAATACGCAATCGCGCCGGTGAAGTTTTTTTTCGAGGCAACGGGGCAATACAGAAGAACCCCTCCCGCAATCTCCGCAACCATCTTTCTCGTATGATCGGCCATCCCTTCAAGCATCTCAAATTCGATGCTCTCTTCGGTCCTATTTTCAGATCTTGCGACGAGTGCATATGCAATGTCGAATATGTTATGCGTGGCAATCCCGATCCGTACGGCTTTTGCATTTGCAGGTTCGCTTCCGTAAGAGACCATCTTCTTATAATTCGCATCCACTTCGGCTTTTGTTTTGTAAGGAGCTTGCGGCCAGCCTCGCGTGCCGGCTTCCACTTGTTCCATCGCCAGGTTGGCTCCTTTTACAATCCGGATTTTAATCGGAGCTCCGCCTCTTCCCACCCTTTCTTTAGCCCATTCCGTAAGCTCTTTTTGGATCAAAAAGCAATCCGGAAGATAGGCTTGGAGCACAATCCCTGCGGAAAAAGTGATAAATTCGGGATCGCTTAAAACTTGTTTGAAAAGCTGTTCTGTAAGCTCCAAATCTTTATACTCTTCCATATCCAAATTCACAAATTTGACGACTTTTTCCCCGTTTGCTCTTTCAAACGTGTGCGACTTGGCCGCTCGATACAGTCTTCTCAACCGATCCGACAATATTTCGAGCGTCTTCTTTCGATCGATAAGATGAATTTGGCTAAAAATCGTTGAAATTTTGATCGAAATATATTCAACGTCGGGAGACTCCAGATCTTTGACATACGTCTCAAGCCTTGCAAGAGCTTCTTTCTCTCCTAAAATCGCCTCACCGAGATGGTTGACGTTAAGCCTGACCCCCTCTTTTTTTCTAAGAGCAATATGCTTTGAAAAAGCTCTTTTTTCGGAGAGCACTATAACGGCGGAACTTTCCTTACGAAGCCCCCAAATCAGAAGAGGAAGAGCAATCGACGGAAAAGCGGGACCGATTTTACGAAAAAGCGATAGTTGCAACCGGGTGAAAAAATCCAAATATTTCGGAATTCCGAAAACGTCGAGAAGTCCGACGCAGCGGTTGACCGCTTTGGAAGGGGAAGAGCTTCTAAAACATTGATCGGCCATGCTGACGGTGAATGCCTTCCCCGCAGGATCCTTCATCATACGGGAGAGCCGCGCTCCTCGTTTTTTTTCTTTTCTCGTCTTGAGTTTTTCCGACCCTTCGAGCAAATATAATGCGATATCGAGAGCTTCTGCCAATCTTCGGGAATCGGTGATTTTTTGCCCTCGGATTTCTGCCAGCTTCTCCTTTACCTTTTGAACGCAAACGAAATATTGTAAAGGCATAGGTCCTCAAATGTTCGGGGGGAAAATATATAAACAACTATTATCAAATATACTTCTTTAGTTAAAGAAATTTTAAAAAATAGATTACCGAGAGAGGAGGTACAGCTTTTGATTTAGCAGTCTTCCGTTCTCATTGCTAAAAAATTGACAAAAATCGCTCTCTCATCTTAAGATTATGGTGATCCATCAATTTGTCCTCTATAGTTAAAACAAGGAGAAAAAATAATGACAACGCAAGCATCTCTCATTAGGCCTCTCGGCAACCGAGTTCTTATCAAACGGTCTCTCGCAAGCACTTCGAAAGGGGGAATTCTTCTTCCCGACTCCGCTCGGGAAAAACCGAAACAAGGAGAAGTGATAGCGGTAGGTCCCGGGAAGCTCGACGAAAACGGAAAAGTTCAAAAGACCTCTCTAAAAGCAGGAGATCTTGTTTTATTTTCTTCTTATGCCGGAACCGAGGTGAAAACCGAAGAAACCGAAGCGGAGTTTCTCATCATGTCCGAAGATGAGATTCTCGGAGTTCTTTCTTAAACATCGATATACAACCGGAGTCGGAAACTATGGCAAAACTACTACAATTCAATGAAGAAGCGTTAAAATCGATTGCAAAGGGAGTAAAACTCCTCGCAAAAGCGGTTATCGTTACCCTCGGCCCTAAGGGAAGAAACGTCGTCATCAACAGAGGGTTCGGAACCCCCCTATCGACAAAAGACGGCGTTACGGTGGCAAAAGAAATTTCTTTGAAAGACAAATTCGAAAATATGGGAGCTCAACTTGTTAAAGAAGCTTCTTCGAAAACGGCAGATCTGGCAGGAGACGGGACAACAACGGCGATCGTTTTGGCCGAAGCCATCTTCTCTTTGGGAATCAAAAACGTAATCGCGGGGGCAAACCCCATGAGCTTAAAAAAAGGAATCGACGAAGCAACGAAAGCCTTGTGCAAAGAGCTCGGCTCTCTTGCAAAACAAATATCGAGCCCGGAAGAAATTAAACAAATCGCAACGATATCGGCAAACAACGATCCCGAGATCGGAGCCATTATTGCGGAAGCGATGCAAAAAGTCGGGAAAGACGGAACGATTACGATTGCGGAAGCAAAAGGAATCGAAACAACTTTGGACGTTGTGGAAGGAATGGAATTTGACAAAGGCTATCTCTCTCCTTATTTTGTTACGAACGCCGAAAAGATGACCGCAGAACTTGAAAATCCCTATATTTTAATTACGGATAAAAAAGTTTCCTCTGCCAAAGAGCTTGTCCCCATTTTGGAAAAGCTTTCGGAAAAAGGGTCAAGACCTTTTCTCCTCATTGCAGAAGAAGTCGACGGAGAAGCTCTTGCAACGCTTGTCGTCAATAAAATTAAGGGAGGTCTTTCTCTCTGCGCAGTAAAAGCCCCCGCATTCGGTGACAGACGCAAAGCAATGTTACAAGATATTGCAACCGTCACGGGTGCAACGGTAGTTACCGAAGATTTGGGGCTTTTCCTCGAAGACGTAGGAATCGAAGTTCTTGGCTCAGCGGCAAAAGTCAAAATCGGAAAAGAACAAACTACGATCATCAACGGTCAAGGGAACGCAAAAGCAATTGAAGAAAGAGCTTCTCAAATTAGAGCCGAAATTGCTATTTCGACCTCCGATTACGACAGAGAAAAACTTGAAGAGCGTCTTGCAAAACTGGTCGGCGGCGTAGCCGTCATCAACATCGGCGCAGCGACCGAATCGGAGCTCAAAGAGAAGAAAGCAAGAGTTGACGATGCGCTTCATGCTACAAGAGCGGCCGTCCTCGAAGGGGTTGTGCCCGGCGGAGGCGTTGCTCTTCTAAGAGCCGTCAAAGCACTCGACTCCCTCAAACTTACGGGAGACGAAGCCGTCGGCGCGGACATTATCCGATCTGCATCGTTTGCTCCCGCCGCAGCGATTGCAACAAACTGCGGAAAGCAAGGCAGTCTTATTGCAGAGAAAATCTACGAGAAGAAAGGTGCTTTCGGGTACAACGGTCTTACCGACGAGTTTTGCGATCTGATAGAAGCCGGGGTAATCGATCCCGTTCTCGTCACCAAGAGCGCTCTTAAAAACGCTGCATCAATAGCGGGAATGCTCATCACTATTGCCGTAATGATCACCGACAAGCCGGTTCCTAAATCCAAATCTTCAATGCCTTCCATGGACGGAATGGGTATGGGCGGTATGGGTGGCATGGGAATGGACGGCATGGACATGATGTAACCCCTCGAAAGTCGCCCCCGGATTAAAAGATTCGGGGGCTTTTTAAAAATCTATAAAATCTCAAATCTGAAAAAAACGATCCAAAGGGTTTTCGCAGTAAATAGAAATAGCAATAGACTGCCTTTGATCCCTTGCTCTCCGATTCCTTTAGGGATAGAAGGATCTCAAGAGCAGAATCTAATTGAATATCTGCTTTTGCGACAATACAAAAGAGTCCGCAAAGCTCAGGCTACGCCTAGATGAGTAGAAAGAAAATTATGTAACATCCGGCGATGTTACGTTAGTTCAGGAAGGTTCTCGGATCTTAAAATCGTCCGGGGGCAACTCCGTGCGGAATCCCCCCGCTCCTACTCAAACTTCTCGAAAAGTCTTGTTTTTTTCTTTTTTCTTTCTTAGAAAGGGGAAAAAAGGGAGTTCATTTTGCAAAAAACTTTTTCCAAAGAATCTTTCGCGGGAATAAAGCTCTTTGTTTCAACGCCGATGTACGAGGGACTATGCACCTCTAATTATCTTGCGGGAATGCTCGATCTTTTTTCCGTTTGTACTGCGTTGGATATCCCTCTGGTTTTTCAAAGTCTTTCCAATGACAGCATTATTCAAAGAGCCAGAAATTCCTCAGTTGCCTGCTTTTTGGAGACGGATTTCACCCATTTTTTTTTCATAGATGCCGATATAGGATTTACCGCAAAAGACGTTCTTTCCGTTCTCCTTTGTATGATTCAAGATACGGAAAAAAAATATAGCGTGATCGGAGGCCCTTGTCCTAAAAAAACACTTTCTTGGGAGAGAATTAAAAGCGCCGTTGACAAAGGTCTTGTTAAAGACGATCCAAATTCCTTAAATCGATACGGAGCTGCGTACGCATTCATCGTTCCTCCTAAAAGCAAGTTCAGACTGCACGACCCTTCAGAAGTCCTGCGAGTCGGAACGGGATTTATGCTGATCGCAAGAAAAACTTTTGAAGATTTTAAACAAACGTATCCTAGTCTTTCGTATGAAGAAGAAGGCCTTGCAAAGCCCCACGCTTTTTTTGATTGTATAATCGACCCCGAAACAAAGGCGTATTTGGGAGAAGATTTTACGTTTTGCAAACACGTAATCGCAATGAACGGAAGAATTTGGATCGCTCCATGGCTGCAGCTCTCTCATCAAGGGTCTTATACGTTTCAGGGATCTCTTGCCGAGACTTCTCTTTTATACAACCTCGCCCGGAGTGATTGAGTCTATGGATATTTCTTTTACTAAAAAATCTTTTCGAGGGATTAAGCTCTTTGTAGCAACGCCCATGTACGAGGGGATGTGCACTTGCAATTACTTGAACGGAATGATTGATTTATTTGCAAACTGTACGGGATATGAGATCCCCGCTTTTTTCTACGGCACGGAAAATCAAAGTCTGATCCAAAGAGCGAGAAACGAATCCGTTGCAGCCTTTTTGGAAACGGATTGTACGCATTTGCTCTTTATCGATGCGGATATAGGCTTTAGCGGGAAAGATGCCCTTTCTTTACTTTTCTTGGCAGCATCGGATAAGGAAAAACAATACGATGTTCTTGCAGGGCCTTATCCAAAAAAGACGTTTTTTTGGAACGGAGTGAAAACTGCGGTCGAAAAAAGACTCGGATCCGAAGATCCCCAATCCTTGAAACATTTCGGAATGGAATACGCTTTTTTAATGTCGGAACAGCAACCTTTTTACTTAAAAAAACCGATGGAAGTGTTAAAAGCGGGAACGGGATTCATGTTGATTCCTCGAAGAGTTTTTACAAAATTTAAAGAAGTGTATCCGAAACAACTCTATAGCGGTCGAAAATCGAGAGAAGAGTGCGCTTTTTTCGACTGCATCATAGATCCCGTCACAAAACACTACTGGGCGGAAGACTATATGTTTTGCAGTTACGTCCGTAAGATGGGGGGAAAAGTGTGGATCGCTCCGTGGCTTGAACTGTCCCACCAAGGTTCCCACACTTTTGAAGGTTCGCTATCTCATTTCGCAGCAAATGCAAATCGGTAAAACAAAAGGAACTTTATGAATATTTCTTTTTCTTCCGAATCGTTTAAAGGGGTAAAGCTCTTCGTGGCCACGCCGATGTACGGGGGGATGTGCAATTCCAATTATCTAACCGGGATGGTCGATTTATTTTCGGCTTGCACGGCGTACGGGGTCCTTGCACAATTTCATGCAACCGCAAACCAAAGTATTGTGGCAAGAGCGAGGAACGATTGTGCGGACGCTTTTTTACAATCGGGGTATACTCATCTACTCTTTATCGATTCGGATGTGGGATTTACGGCAAAAGATGCTCTCACTTTGCTTTTTCTCGCCGCATCCGACACCGAAAAACAATACGACATTCTTGCAGGGCCTTATCCGAAAAAGAACATTTCTTGGAAAAAGATAAAATGCGCCGTAGAAAAAGGGCTCGCTGACAAAGATCCCGAATCGCTCAGTAAATACGTCGGAAATTACACATTTCTCGCCCCTCCGAATAAACCCTTCACAACAAAAACACCGAGCGAAGTCCTCGAAATCGGAACGGGTTTTATGTTGATCCCCAGAAAAACTTTTGAAAACTTTGCAGATCATTATCCCGACAGGAAATATACTTCTTCCGACGAGGGGGATCGATTTGCTTTTTTCGACTGCATCATACACCCCGAAACAAGACGTTACATAGGGGAAGACTCTATGTTTTGTATCTACGTAAGAAAAATGGGTGGCCGCGTTTGGGTAGCTCCTTGGCTGGAATTAACGCACAGGGGTTCTTATACTTTTGAGGGGTCTCTTGCTCACGTTGCCGCAACCGGAATGTCTCCTGCCGACGTCTGAGAAGAAAATACAAATCCCGCCCAACCCTCTTTGTGAGCGATTTCTTCCAATTTCAGGTTAAACCGTCTCATATAAAGCAGGTAGGCTTCCGTCTGTTCTTCTAAAATCCCCGAGGTGATCCAAGTCAAGCCAAAGTAGACCGGAAATCCGCTCAGAGCCTCTTTTTGTTCTTCAAACGTCATGTTCAAAAAAAGAAGATCCGGTTCCGGATTCAACCCTGCGGGCGCGGAAGAAGAAAGGATCAGTTTCTTTTCGAGATCGTTTATCTTCGCATTTTCCGCTGCATGCAAAAGTGCATCCGAATCGATGTCGATCCCGTAGCACACCTTCGCTCCCAACGCAAGCGCGGATAAACCCAAAACCCCGCTTCCGCAACCGAGATCCAAGGCTCGAGACTCTTTTACGTAAGGTCCCATCAGCTCCATCATAAGCAAAGTGGTCGGATGAGAAAGATCTCCAAAGCCCGCTCCGGGATAGATAAGCAAAGTCTTTTCGCTTTTCGAGAAATCGGAGAGAGGGATTCTACAGATTCCTTCCGAAAAATAGGGACAAAACTGCTCCCATTGCTTTTCCCAGTCGATCTCCGATTCCATTTTCGTAACTCGGTCGACATGCTCTAAACAAGACGGAATAAATCCCCTTGTTTTTCCGCAGAAAAACGCTTCCCCGGTTTCGAAATCTTCAAACCAGCTTAGCTCCTCTACCGAAAGAGTAAGTAATTCTTCCATTGCTTCCGTCGGGGAACTATGCTCTTTTAAAAAAAAGTAAAACCACAAGTCAACGCCGCTTATTTTACTCACGAGATTCACTTCTCCCCTCGGGGTATAATATTTTTTACCGACTTGTCTTCTCTTGTAAAAAAGACGCGGAGAAGATCATACCGGCAAAAAAATTAAAGATCTTGGCAAAAAGGGTATTTTGGAGGATAATCTAGCTCCTTTATGCACCGGTAGCCCAGCTGGATAGAGCACCCGGCTACGAACCGGGAGGTCAGAGGTTCGAATCCTCTCCGGTGCATTCTTTTTTTAAAGGTTTCTTTCATGATTCTGGAAACATATTGCTGCGGCCCTTGCGATACAAACTCTTATCTCGTAGGAGACCCCTCCTCGAAAAAAGCGTTTGTGGTCGACACATCCGAGGGGAGCGCTCTTCCGATTAAGAAAAGTTTGGAAAAACAAGGCCTCGTATTAGACAGAATTTTTTTGACCCATTCTCACCAAGATCATATTGCCGATGCAAAAAAACTTTGCTCTCTAACGAAAGCGCCTCTCTTTGTCCATATTCTCGATGCACCTAACTTGGAAAATCCCGGTGCCGACGGCCTTCCTATCTTTATGAAAACCGATCCCGTCACCCCGAACGGCTTTATCAAGGAAGGGGACGTTATTTCGATCGGAAGCTTTGAGATTCATGTCATGGAGACTCCGGGACACAGTCCCGGAGGAATTTGTCTCTATCTGCCGAAAGACGGAATTATATTTTCGGGGGATACTTTGTTCCGGGGAACTATGGGGCGAATCGACTTCCCGACCTCAAACGCAACCGGGATGTGGAGCTCTTTGAAACGCCTTGCAAGCTTGCCCGGCAATGTCAAAGTATTTCCCGGGCACGGAGATCCCACTTCCGTACGGGAGGAATCTTGGATGGCAAAAGCCGAAGAAAAATTCAGTTAAAAATCATAAGGAGAATCATCGTGAGCGTCTTACTAATAGGAAAACCCGCCCCCCCTTTTTCCGCAAATGCCGTTGTAAACGGCTCTATAGTATCGAACTTTTCCCTGCAGTCGCTGCTCGGCGATTATGTAGTACTTTTTTTCTACCCTTTAAATTTTACTTTTGTGTGTCCGACGGAGCTACATGCCTTTCAAGAAAGCCTTTCCGAATTCACTAAAAGGGGCGCTAAATTGGTAGGGTGTTCCGTCGACAGCTGCTATAGCCATATGGCTTGGCTCGGTACGCCGAAATCGAAAGGGGGAATAGAGGGGATTGAATACCCTCTGATTTCCGATCTCGATAAATCGATTGCAAAAAGTTATCGAGTTCTCGATGAAAAAGGGGAAGTTGCCTACAGAGGGCTTTTTATCATCGATCCCGAGGGGCTCGTACGCTACGAGCAAATTAACGATCTTCCGATCGGCAGATCGGTTGCGGAAACCCTTCGCCTATTGGATGCTCTGATTTTTCATAAAAATCACGGAGAAGTGTGCCCCGCCAACTGGAGCCCCGGCAGTAAAGGCATGAAACCGAATGCCGAAGGGATCTCTTCTTTTTTCGAATAAGAAACTTCAGCAATTTAAAGCGGTTTGAAAAAAATGAGTGCTAAAGCGGATTCGGTCGGTTACCAGATAGCTTCGTCACGAGACAAAAAATATTTAAATATGATATCTTCCCGGGCTCCTAAAAGGAGAGATCGACGGAAGCGCACGGAAGAGATGCTATATCTGAGGGGGTGTGGAATTTGCTTGAACCTCACCTCCCCGGACGAAAAGGAGTTTGGGGTGGTATAGCACAAGATAACGGAACTTTTATCAACGCAGTGTTTTGGATATTGGGTACGGGAGCACATTGGAGGGATTTACCACCCGACTACGGTGATTGGAAGCAGCCCCCCTGCAAAATTATGTCGCTAATTTGAAAAATAAAGAAATTAATTACCTAAAACGGAATTAAAGCCCCTCGTTACATATTGAATCGCCCAGGCTAATCTGAAAAACGAGAATTCATCAAATAGTCATACAGGTCTTTTTCCGTTAAGACAAGAACACTTTTGTAAAGATCGCATACGTGAGTTGCAGCCTCTACGATTTCCTTGTCACCGACACCGGGAATGATAATAGCTTGTAGTTGAGGAACCCATTTTTCCGTTGTCAAGCTCTTGAAACCTTGCATGTAATCGTTTACGCTAAAGCCTTCTTCTCTCACGCGGCAAAACATCAGATCTCTTCTGTACAAAAGAGTTTGCACGGCGTAGGAGATTCCTTGACTTTCTTCGGGAGGATTGCCGAGAACGTCGCAAAGCTCGGGAAGAGATCCGCAAATAAGAGGAACTCCGAATTCTCCTCTTTCAGCTTCTCCGAATAAAAAAACGGTCGGCTTCATAACCACCCTCAAATTACATGAAAATAAAACAATTCATTTTAATTTAATAAATAATAAAATATATTTTAAATAAAAAGAAAAATCATTGCTCGTTTGCGAAAAACACCTACATACAATTGTTGCACTAAAAAGAACTCCCCGGCATTTTTATCGTTTTTATTATCGGAGGTCCTCCTATGAATTTTCATGCAATCGGAATGTTTTGTTTAATCTGTGCCCTTTTCACGATGACCTCGAGGATACAAGCCGGATCAAATACTCTCACGCTAATCACAACTGCACAAACCGGAGAGGAGAATGCTTACACAATCTTTTTCCGAGACGAAAACGATTTTTCCGCCGAGCTCGATCAAATGGCTTATCTGCTGGAAGATACTACGCTAATTAGGATTGCTTACTCGACCCCCGAAGAGATCTCTTTTATCGCCCCCGTTTGGGATAATTTCATGGAAAAAACAACCGATTTCTCTCCCTATGAAGTAACTTTTCCGAAATCTTTCTTTGCAGCTGCGGGAGGGCCTTCGATGAACGGCTGGGGAAGTGTAGTTTCCGAAGTAGAACCGCAAACGAAAGAAGCGGAGCCCTTCTTTTCTCTTCCCTTAACTCCTAAGGATAAGAATAATATCCGAATACTCCTGACTGATTTGTCCGAAAAAAATTACCTGCAACTTCTAATGGATAAGTCGGGAATGAATCGAAAGGGAGATCGGGTAAAAGTAGTGCATCCGATGCGCTTTCTCGGTTATATTTTATACGACCCCTTTCTTCATAAATGTTTGAAAGTCATTGAAAAAGACAGCATTATATACGGAGAGTTTACAGCGGGATTCGTAAATCACATGGAAGAGGAGGCAGCCAAGGAAGACTTAACAATCTACGCCCCGGGATTTGCGGAACTTTTACAAGTAAATGTTGAAATGGTAACAAACAGTATAAAAAACAAAAAATACGAAGATTTAATTAAAAAAATCCTATAACAATGTTGACCGGATTTCCTTAGACTGTTAAAGGTTGGAGAAGAGCTGAACCCAATTTCAGTCTAAGGAAACGTAAATGGATCAAAAGCAAAAAAATTCCGAGCCTTACTCGCTCAACTATCTATACTACGGTTTTTATTTCCTTATATTCGCAGGGCTTCAGATTTTCCATGCCTTTCTTATAGACCTTCCTGCGGGATTGGATCGGATCGTGTATGTATTTTATGCAGCAGGACAAGCTTTTATCGAAGTGCTTTGCATGGCCGCGGTATCGAGTATCCTTTTGAGAAATCGGTATAAACGGACTCACAGAATATTTATTTTGTTTCTCGGAATCCTTTTGTTTTGCAGAGTAATGGATTTCTTACTCGTTAGATTGATGGATATCTCCGTTTGGCACGGTATGGAGTTTTTCTTCCGAGAAAAACCGGAAAACATGCTCGAAATGCTTCTTGCAACAACTATACGACCTGCCGTTTGGGCCTTTTCTTTTTTAGCGGTTATCGCTCTTATTTTTTCAGGGTGGGGTATATTCAAAACCGCGCAAAAAATCTATCAAAAAAGGCCGCTCCTTTGCTCGGGAAAAACGCTCATCGGTCTTTTTGCCTTAAGTTTTTCCCTACTTGCGGTCAGCGACGTTTCCTTACATTTTTTTCAGCTCCCTCAAAGCTCTTTTAAATACACAAAAGCCCTTCCTTGGAAAAGAACCCTATTCATGCCTACGGAAAATACTATGGGGATGGGAAGTTACTTAAAAAACTCTCAAGACGTTTTTGACTATAACAGACTTGATTCATCTTTTTTTTCTTTGGAAAGAAAACCCGATATTTTTCTCTTTATCGTTGAGAGTTTGCGGGAAGACTTTCTCACAAAAGAAGTCACTCCTGCAATAGCGGGCTTTAGAGAAAACAATACCTCTTTCAAACAAACTCTTTCCACCTCGAATGCCACTCACACTTCTTGGTTCTCCCTGTTTTATTCAACCCATCCGTTCTACTGGAAAAAATACGAAAGCGCAGACTGGGAGGGCGGAAGCCCTGCTCTGTCTCTTCTGAAAAAGATGGGGTATAAGATTCATGTCTATTCGGCAAGTCGTTTAAATTTCTACTCCATGAAAACCGTTTTGTTCGGAAAAAATTTACAAAACGTAGATTCTATTCAAGAGTTTCAAATAGACACTTCCGTTGCGTCCGAGGCGGATGGAGCCGCAATACACAAGTTATGTGCCGATCTCTCATCTTCCGATAGCAAAGGAGGACGACTTTTTATCACCTTTTTAGACTCTACGCATTTCGACTACAGCTGGCCCGAAAAAACTCATACGATATTTACTCCGATAGAAGAGAAGGTCAATTATTTAAAAATATCTTACCAAAGAGATAACCTCGACAAAATCGGAAACAGGTACAAAAATGCTCTCCGATACGTCGATGATCTTTTCAAGACTTTCGAAACGGTAGCCGAAGAAAACGGGCTATGGGAAGACTCTGCCGTTGTTTTCACCGCAGATCACGGAGAGGAACTCAACGAATACGGCTGCATGTTCCACGCTTCCAATCTTTCTCTTCCCCAAATCCAAGTTCCTCTATATATGAAGTTATCAAGTTCCGACTCTTTTAAGCCGCTCCAAAAAGAGCATAAAGCGTCTCAGATCGACATCTTCCCGACGCTATTTCATTACATAGTCGGAGAAAACAACACCGATTCTCTTTTTCGAGGAAAAAGCCTATTCACGGAAGAAGCTTGCCCTTATGTAATCGGAGCCCGTTACAACGGAGTTCTCTCTCCCTATCAATTCTACGTGCAAAGCGGAAACTACAGAATGATCGCCGAGTTTTGTAATAGGGAAGATATTTTCCATTCCGATACAATAAAAATTCTTTCGATTGAAAACGAAACGGAAAAAAACATTCCGTTTTCCAAAGAACTCGTTCATACACACTTTCAAGAGGCTCTCAATGCGCTGTTTGACGAGCCTTCTAGGTAGTCTTATTTATTTATCAACGCTTTTTCCTTCTGCGGTAAACGAACCCGAAGATCCTTGTTCGGTTAAAAAGGAATGGAGAAAAAAAACACTTGTAAACCTCGACGATTGGCTCGAAAAGATTACGCCTCTTCCGATTAGAACTTTTCCCTTGTTGAACCCTAAAAAAACCGGAGTTTCCGTAATTTCTCTTCCCGAACTTGAAGCTTTCGTAAAAAATCACGGTTTTTTTTCTTGTAACAAGCCTCTAGTGGGTGTGGTTACCGAAGAAGAAGAAGATATCGAGCCGATCCGCGTTGCACTCTCGGCAATTTCTCGCTGCAACTCTTCTTTTTTCGTAGAATTTGCTACTGCAGAACTCTTAAGTAAAGCGCTTGCTTATAGAAATTTAAAAGTCGGAATGATCCTATCGATCCCTTGCGTCACGAAAAAAAAAGTTGTGTTGACGGAGTATCGAGTGGATCAAGTGCTCGATCTTTGGCACGAGATGCCGGCATTCGGGCTTTTGCCTCTTAAAAAGGGCAGCCATCCGATCTTACTTTTTCGAGGCACGGACTTGTCTTTGCTCTCCCAAAAAAGCTGGGCTTCCATTTTAAGCGATATGGATATCTCCGGCACGGGGTTTTCCGCTTTCCACTTCGCAAGAAGCGACATTCACAACTGGCTTGAGAAAGCATTCAAATCTTCGGGGCTTAAATCCAAACTAACGGGATTTAGTCTCGGGGGAATTTTATCGATGTACACTAATCTTTTTGAACGCTCGCTCGTATATGAAGAGGGGTCGATCGCTTTTAATCCCCCCGGATTTTCGGAGTCGATCTCGAAAAGATGGAAAGATTCCTCTTTCGCACAAAAAATCTACGTAACTCAAGGAGATCTTATCCCGAAACTCGGAGTGTTAGTACCTCCCGCTTTCGTTCTTTTTGAAGAAAAAAATTTCAGTCCGATAGAAGCCCACACGAAATTTATAAGCGGAGGACCTTTTCGTTACGGAGAAATATCGATAGAAAAAGAAAAACCTCCGGTGAAAGAATAACACCGCGCAGCCCTCTCATCGAGTCCTGTGTTTCTTTCCTGCAAGTTCAAGCAACGAAAAATACGAAGCGAGCCTAACGGGGGAGATGGTTCCCTCCTCGGCTGCTAATTTCACCGCACAATCCGGCTCGGTTTCGTGAGCGCAACCCGGGAATCTGCATTCTCTAGCAGTTTTCGCTATCTCTTCGAAATAACTCTCAATTTCGGAGGGGACAAGATCCCACACTCCGAAACTTTTAATTCCGGGCGTGTCAACGCAAAAACCTCCTCCTTCAAGAGGAAGCAAACTTGTCGTTGTCGTCGTGTGAGATCCCTTCGATGTCTTTGCAACAACATCTCCCGTTTTAAGATTGGAACCTGTTACGGCATTGATCAAAGAAGACTTGCCCGTCCCGGATTGTCCCGAAAAGACGGAAGCTTTCCGTTGCATGATCTTTTTAAGCGCGTCCATTCCTTCTCTCGTCTTGACGCTTACTCTAAGAAAAGGGATTCCCAAATCTCGATACGTTTTTTCACAAAGATCCAGCATCTCCCCATCTTCTTGATTATCCAAAAGATCCGCCTTATTGATCACAATAACGGGTTCCATGTTTCCCTTGCGAGCCGCTATGATGTAACGATCCAAAAGAGAGGCTTTAAAAGGGGGAGAGGCTACGGAAGAGGTGATGATCACTTGATCGATATTGACGGCGATCAGTTGCTCTTTTCTTTGGAGTAAATTATCCGCTCTTGAAAGAACCGACCGCCTCGTTTCCACGCGAATAATTAAATTCGATCCGCCTTTCGGCTCAAAAAACACAAAGTCGCCTACGGCAACCAGATTCTTGGTTTCTTTCTTTCCTTTCTTTAAAGCGCCCTTTAATTGACACTTATAACAAACCCCTTCTACGGAAACCTGTATGTATCCCGGATAAATACCGAGAACTCTTCCTCTAAGGGCGGTCTTTGAGATTTCAAAAGGGGCACTTTCTTTCTTTTTGAGTTGGTCTCTATCCGTTTTCTTCCGGGTTGAACGATCTTGTTTGATCGCGAGTTTACGTTCGTTCCTCGAAAGTTTTCGATCGTTACCGTGGAACTCCTCTTCATAAGAAAGAAAATGATCTTTACTCATAGATCTCCTCTAAGAGAGCTTAATAAAATTGCTCCCGCAGCGGATACGTTTAACGACTCCGCTCCTTGAATCATCGGGATTTTGATCGACGTGAAAAGATCCTTGGCTTCTTTTCGAGCTCCTTTCGATTCTCGGCTGAGAACGAGAGCCACCTTCTCGTCGGGAGAAACAGTTTTAAACGACACGCCTTCCATGTCGGCCACAAACGTCGTAAAACCTTTCGCTCTTGCGGTAAAATCTTTCCACGATCCCTCTTCGATAGGAAGCGTGAAGCACGATCCCTTGGCAGCACGAATCGCCTTTTCGTTAAAAGGATCGCAGGTATTTTCCGTTAAGTAAACTCCTCCCCATCCAAGAGCTGCCGCGGTGCGCAGCAGAGTTCCCAAGTTGCCGGGATCGGAAACGCCGTCGAGTACGAGGAGAAAAGAGACCCTTGATAAATCGGCGGGAGGGGGCATGTTCACGACGGAGGCCAGAGGCCCGGGCGTTTCAAGGCCGGTGATTTTTTTCATAATTGATTCGCTCACGTAAATCGTGTCCGAATAGGGGGGATGAGAAAAACCCTCTTTTACGATCAAAGTCTCAACGGTCCCTTTCTTTTCAAGGAGTTCAAAAATAAGGTTTTCTCCCGTTACGAGCGCTTTTTTCTCCTCTCTTCGGAATTTCCTGTCTTTCCGTAAATTGACAAGATATTTTACGAAAACGTGTGTCAAACTTGAGATTGTTTTATTCATCATGGGAATAATGATACCGGCTTTCCTTGAATTAATTGAATGAAAAACAAAGGAAAACCATAAATTAAATTATTTAAAAGGGAGAAAGAAGCCATTTCCAGACGGGTATAATTTTTATTTCCGCTTTTTGGTCCCCTTGATAAACTTCTTGTGTTCCCTCTTCGTCCATAGTAAGAATTGTCCCCGCCGTAAGTCCATAAGCCTCGAAAGCCTCAAGAAGACCTGAAAATTCCCTTTTTTTGACTTCCGGAATAGAAAGTGTTTTAGTCACTTGGATGGCTTCCGAAATTTTCAATTCTTTTTTGACAAGAAAGTCACATTCACACTTTTGCTTATGAAAATAAATTTCTTTATTCCGACGTTTCAATTCATTGTGCACTAAGGTTTCTAAAATTCTTCCGGAATCCTCGGAAAATCGAAATGAAATTGCTCCGGCAAGTCCCACATCTGCAATGTATGTTTTTTTATCACTGCTAATTTGATTTTTTAAAGAGTAGTCAAACTTGTACAGTTCGTTGAAAAGAAAAATTTCATAAAAATAGGAGCAATAATCCAGGACGGTATTCGGGTGAACCCCGAGTGCCGAGGCGCATCCTCTATAGCTAAACGGTTTGGCACTATTTGTTGCCAAATAAATTCCAAATTCTTTTATTTTTACCGAGTTCACATCATATCTTGAAGCAATATCTTTATATACAAAATCATCAAAATAACTAATTAATAATTCTTTTTGTAAAACGGAACGTAAAACAACGGCGGGGAAGGCCCCCTTTTCAAAATATTCCATAAAGTATCGTTTTATTAGAGGCTCCGTTTCCGAAGAAAAAGGAAGGGTCGTGTCTTTTATACCCTTAAAATGTAAATATTCCTCAAATGACAAAGGGGAAACCTTTACCGTAATGTTTCTTCCCGTTAACAGGGTCCCAAACTCCTTTTTAATAAAAGAAGAATTGGATCCGGTAATCCAAATTTGCGGAATTTCTTTTCGGTCGTACGATTTTCTGATAAAAGAGATCCAATCGTTACAATTTTGAATTTCGTCTATGAAAAGATTGTGGACGGGAGCAATTACCCGATAGGCATCAACAATCTCATTTAGAGAATACTTTTTCAGAGTTTCATCTTCGAAATTGACGTATAAAACATCACCGCCAAGCTTTAATATTTTTTCAATAACTTGGTAAAGCAACGTGCTTTTCCCTACCCTTCTACCCCCCTCAAGCACTTTAATTTCAGGTATTTGAAGATAAGAATCTAGGAGATAATTACGAGGAACTCCGGTTAGTTCTGGAGGAAAGTCTCCCTTAATCCAGGGGTTCCAATCATAAAGAGCTTTAAGAATTTCTTCCGTCATAGCACCTCTCAAGGTTGATATACTGCACTATATCAGTTTTATGATTTTTTGATATACTGCAATGTATCACTACACGCATAACATTTATTTTAAGATCGTTACACAGTCAAATTTTATCAGTTTTTAATCAAATCTTGACAGTAAGAGGCCAATTTGCGTGTCCGTCCCTTATTTGATGCATTGACAACGATTAAAAACCTGCTTTCAACCCGGCTTGCACAGATTACCGAGCCGGTCCTAGGTTTAAATCCGAATAGTTCACCGATCTGCCGACTTGTAATTGTTTCAAATTCTTGAAAAAGCTCAAGCGCTTTTCTCCGTTTAGGGGCGAGTGTTCTAAGAACCTGTTTAAAATCTTCTTAAAAGGAGAGCTACAAAAGCTAAAAAACCGTGTTTAGGCTCGTGTTAAGCTTTCTTTCGCAATTTTTCCATAGTCTGCGACATTTCTCCGGCCAAGCAAAAGAGCGTTCTACTACCCTACAGCCTAATATTTCCTGAATACTATTTGAAAAATTCTCGCCGAAATATCCCCCATCCCCCAACCTGTTTTTCACATCGGATAAAAAGTTTCTATTCAACGAACATGCTTCCATAGCACCCTTTCTATCCGTAATATTTGCAGTAGTTATAGGAATTGCATGGTGCAATCCTTGTGTGTCCACTGCTAAATTTTGACAACCGCTTTTTAAAACATACAAAACACCACAAAAAATATCGTAGAGATCAATAGTTCCGGGACGAGTTTTTTTGCCTACGGACTCAAGCATTGGCTTGATTTTATCAAATTGTTCACCAGAAATATCGCTTGCATAAGGTCATCTCGTTATTACCTCCAAAAGGTTTTTGAAAGCAATCTTTATATACTATTCAAAAGATTTTAAACAGGTTCTTATATAGCTACTGCCCGAAGGAGGTCAATAATTGACTTGACTAGTCCGGGTTAAGGGTGCTAAGATCCATCGCCAACGGTTTTCCGGGAGTTTTTTTGTGTTGTCCGAAAAAGCAAAAGTAAAAAAAACGGATGCAATATTCGTTCGCGTTTGGCTCATAGGAACCCTAGGAGCTTTAACTCTCCTGATCGCCTCCGTCTGTTTTTTCCATACCGATTCCTTTTCCTTAAACAAGATCAAACCCCCCGGAGATTTTTCTTTCCAAGCTACGTTGCCGAACTCTCAAAAAGATCTACAGAACGTTAGAGCGATCATCTCTCAGCCTTACACCTATCTAACCGAAGGGGGGGAGTCGTATGTCTTCGTCTCCCAGGATCAACAATATGTTTTGAAATTTTTTAAAATGAAAAGACTGACTCCCAAATATTGGCTTAATTACATCCCCCTTCCTTGGCTTGATAAAAAACGACTCGATAAGATCGACGAAAGAGAAAGAGTACGGCAACAATTTTTCGGCGGGCTCAAGATAGCGTTCGAACAGTTTCGGTATCAGACGGGCCTTACTTTCTTGCACCTTTTTCGTACCCAATATCTAAAGATGAAAGTTCGGATAACAGATAAAGAAGGCAAATCTTTTGAGGTCCCCATCGATCAAGTTCCTTTCTTACTGCAAAGAAAAGCGGTGATACTTCCGGATTACATCGATTCTCTCGTAAGCCGGGGGAAAAAAGAGGAAGCTGTGAGAGCTTTGTGCCAAGTGCTCGAGCTTGTGAAAAGCACAAGTCAGAAAGGGTTCATTCACACAACGGAGAACGTACAGTCCGATTACGGTTTTATCGACGATCGTCCGATATACGTGAGAAGCGTCTACGCCAAAGAAGAATCCTATCCTTCGGCCCCGGGATCTGCGCTGAAGGAAGTTTTTTCTCTTAGTCACTCCATCAGATCTTGGCTGGAAAGAAACCATCCCGAGCTTGTGCCGGATTACTTGGAAGAAGTTCAGGATCTTTTGTCTTACTTGGAAGATTGAACGGGGATAATAGCTCCCGAATACGTCTCTTCTATATATTTACGAGTTTTTTCCGATTCGATGTGTTTTTTCACCAAAAGAAGCGATTCTTTCCCCAGATCTTTTGTTTGAACCGTGAGTACGTTCACATATAAGGTTGATCCGTCTTCCATAAAAAATGCGTCTTTTTCGGGTCTTAATCCCGCAAGAAGGGCGTAATTGGTCGGGATCACTGCGGCCGCAACGTCACTTAAAGCACGGGCTAAGAAAGCTCCGTCGATTTCTTTGAATTTGCATCCGTAAGGGTTTTCTTCGATATCTAAAACAGTCGGAGAGGATACTCCGCTTCTTAAGGTAACGATTCCCGCTTCCCGCAGTAATAAAAGCGCTCTTCCCTCATTGGTCGGATCACTCGGAACCGCTACGATACCTCCTTTTTTAAGGGAATCAAAAGATCCGTAAATACCCATCGGTTCGAAATGGACGTCGCTAAGGCCGGAGAGAGCAAATCCGAACCTACGGATTTGCTCCTCCAAAAAAGGTTTGTGTTGGAAAAAATTGGCGTCGATTTCCCCCTCGGAGAGGGCTCTGTTGGGGATGTTGTAATCGTCGGTCGCAACGATTTCGAGGAGCACCCCTTCCTTCTCGAGGTCGGGCTTTATAAACTCCAAAATTTCTCTATGAGGTTCGGAGCTTGCTTGGATCCTCACCGATTTTCCTTCGGGCTTTTTTGCCCCGCATCCAAAAAGTAGTGCAAGGACGGGCACAACGAAGAGAAAAGCGGCTTTCTTTTTCACAGAGACACCTTTTTGACGAGAAAATTCCCGATTCGTTCGAGAAATTCTACCAAAATAATCAATAAAACCACAGTAGCAAGCAGTACGGGAGTGTTAAACCGTTGATACCCATACTGGAAAGCAACTTGTCCGAGCCCGCCGCCGCCGATAAGCCCCGCCATAGCCGCGTAGCCCGTGATATTGATCGCGGTCATCGTAAGAGCTCGAATTTGCCCCGGGAGAGACTCTGGAAGAAGTACCTTAGTAAAAAGCTGAAGCCGCCCCGCTCCCATCAAAGAAACTGCTTCCAAAAGAGGAGGGCTCACTTGTTTCAAAGCACTTTCTGTAAGCCTTGCCATAAAAGGAACGGCCGCAACCGATAGGGGAACGATCGCCGCGCTCGTCCCGAGACTTGTACCGATAATCCACTTGGTGAAAGGAATCAACCCAATCATTAAGATGGCAAACGGAAATGATCTCCCGATATTTACTGCCGCACTGAGAATTTTATATATAAGAGAAGGCTTTCTCGCCGTGTAGAAAAGAGCGCCCCCGAGAGGCAATCCCAAGATTAAAGCAATCGCGGTGGAGGCTACCACCATGTAAAGAGTCTCTACAAGAGCTTGAGGAACCAGTTTTACAATCAAGGCACAGTCCGTCATGTGAGCACCTCATACCGGACACCCCTACTGTCTAAAAACGCAAAAGCTTTCTCTTTTTGCTCTCCGTTAATCCCGACCGTCAAAGATCCCAAGGGAACCCCGCCTATCCGATCTATCCATCCCGATAAGATATTTACCTCTATGCCGAGAAGCGTAATCATGGAGGAAAGAACCGGCTTTCCCGAAGTCTCTCCCGTAAAATGCAAAGTAAGGAAAATAGTCCCGAGATGCTCTTCTCTAACGGAAGAGAGGTCAAATGTATGAGAGACATTTTGTAAAAAGCCTTTTGTGATCTCCTGATTCGGAGCGCCGAAGACTTGAAGTACGGTGCCGCTCTCTACAATCTTCCCTTCGCTCATTACGGCGACTTTCCCGCAAATTTTCCGGATCACGTCCATTTCATGGGTAATTAAGACAATTGTAAGGGAAAGCTTTTTGTTAAGTTCCGAAAGTAGCCTCAGAATCTCCGAAGTGCTTTGAGGGTCTAAAGAGGAGGTCGCTTCGTCGCAAAACAAGATCTCCGGATCCCCCGCAAGAGCTCTAGCTATCGCAACTCTTTGCTTTTCTCCGCCGCTTAATCCCGTAACGGGATTTTTTTCCTTTCCCTCGAGACCTACCAGCCGTACAAGCTCTTTTACCCGTTCTTTCCCTCTTATTCCTTGGAGTTCCAGGGGGAGGGCGATATTACCCTCTACGGTTCTGGATCCCAGGAGATGGAAGTGCTGAAAAATCATCCCAAGCTTTTTTCTTTGCCTTCTAAGGGATTCCCCCTCTCCGAAAATCTCCCCGGAAAGCTTCACCCCCCCCTCGAAATCCCTCTCCAAAGAGCTTAAGCATCTAAGCAGCGTGGACTTACCTGCTCCGCTGCTGCCTATAATCCCGAAAATATCCCCTTTGGCAACCTTTAAAGATACCCCGTCCAGGGCCTTTTTGCCCGAGAATAGCTTCGTTAAGCCTTTAGCTTCCAAGATCATGTTCTTCCCTCTAAATCGACCCGTTAGGATACCGGAAATTTCCTTATCTTGTCTATCTTCTCAGGCTAAATAACATCGGAAATTATATAGTAAATACTTTGACTTCAAATAAAGTTTTATTATAGAATATATTATAATAATAAATTTACTAATAATAAAAAGGAGAATTTATGATTAACCTATTTGATAAAAACGGAAATTTCATGGGTATCCCTAACATGGGAATTATGAGCACACTTAAATCCGTCTGGAATAATTGTCCCGACATCGGATTGGAGCGGCTCTGGAATAGTATTTTCGGCAGCAACGTTTCGACTCAAGAAGAGACCTCTAGTATGGACAGCCGTGAAGTTAGGAATATATCGACGGATTCGAACGCAAGCAATTCGATTACTATTGAAGAAACTCTGCCAAGCTTGCGCTCGTCCTTTGCGGATGATTCAGCAATTACGAACCATGTTCCTTTCAACGATAATGTTGAACCGTTGCTACACTTACCGGTTAATGAACACCGGATTGTTCGTATAGTTACATTTTCTCTTCCCCTTACAGAGGAAGAAAGAGTTTTCTCCAATACTGAAAGCTCCATTAGTGACGGGATTGGAACCACCCCGGAAGAATTTGAACCGATCGACGAGCGAGCAGAAGATCCCAATGTATTGATCGGGGAAAAAACACCGATTGAAGAAAGCAGTTCCAAAAAAGCCTCCTCTTCACGTTCGATGTTCAAAGCAGCAGCTTTGGCCACAGCGCTTGTAGCAGGGGTACTTGCCGTACGTAATCCCGAGACTACAAAAGAGGTTCTTAAAACTATAACGGATGCCGGTAAAGAAACCGCAAGAAACGCCGGAGAGATGAGCCGTACGGTAATGGCAAATACTCCTGCGATGCTTGAAGCTGCAAAGACTGTTGCTCAACAAACTGTTAAGGCAGTAAGCGATTTTAGAAAATAAACTACCAAAGCCGGTAATCGAATCTCCCCGAGGTTAAAAGCCTCGGGGTTTTTTATTGTAAAGTTCAAATCTTGAAAATATCCCGCTCGGGATTGTCTTTCTAAACGAGCCAAATCCCTAAATAAATCATATTAATAAGGTTTGAAATTATTAAAATAAATGATATAATTTATATTTTAAATGTAAATAATAAGAGATATTTATGCAGATTAAATTTTCTTCATGGGGAATTATCACCCCTAAAAATCCCGGGGCAAATACGACTTGGGAAGAGAGAGCTAAGGGCATAAAAAATGACCGCTCTTTTTTTCGATATATAGCCGATTTTTTCAGCGAAAGAGAGTGGGGAAACTATTTGTTGGCCCGCATGGCCTTAAAAGCGAATCCCTCCCTTAAAACCATGGTATTTGTCGATTTCATCGATAATCTGGACCTGCTCGAAGGATCCTTGGAACTAACTAAACGCTCCCTTGTAAGTGCTTTAAAAAGAACGAATGAATTGGAACGAGAAAATTCGGTTAAAATAGCGAAAAATTAAATAAATATTATGTTAAAATATACTTATTAAAACTTAGTTACGGAGGTTTGTATGAATATATCTCCCGGAGAAATAATCACATGCAACCGAGAAAGAGCTCTCGGTATAAAGCATGAAAGGTCTTGGCTCGGATACACCGTTTCCGCTTTAAATCCTTGCGATTGGATGGAGTGGGGGCTTGCCGTCTATAAAACGCTCTTCGATAAAGCGGGAGCCGAAGAAGCTCGTAAATACACGCTGTTCACAAAACGGGAAACCCCGACAGAGAAGTCCTTTTGTTCTTTCTCTTCCTACTTCTATCCGAATAACGACAAAGGAAGTTCTTTCGGTTCGAATGACTCACTTTTTTCCGGATCGAGGACGATCAACCGGAATTGGTCTGATGACCCCAATATCGAAGAACTTATAAAAGCCGTTGAAAAGATTCTCCCCCTTACTTGAGAACGGGCCGGCACAAAGAGTTTACTTAGGCCAAAGAGGCCCTTTTCTTAGGGCTTCTATCAGAAGTTTTTTATCATCGATTTTTAAGTTCACGGAAAGCTTCTCCCCTTCTTTCAGTAAAAGCCCGAGGGCAGGACCCGGGGCAATTCCTTCCGCAATAAGATCTTTTGATACGAGAAAAGGTTTCTTTTCTCGTATCCTTCCGATATGAACGGAAAGCTCTTCTTTTTTTATCGTATGAAAGACGGGAGAATTGTAAATCTTAAGAAAAAGATCGCTTAAGGGGTCAGCATAAAAAAGAGCCCAATCATAGTCGGAAATCCCCTTTTGCCATTCAAGAGGCATCGAAAGAAGACTTTTTGCTCTATGAAGAAATTCTATGTGTTCTTTCTCTTTGCGAGACACTTTCATGTAGTCGCACAGTTCGAGATGTTTTTCCAGAGGATCGTCGGGAAAGAGCTGCGCAAGTTCCACGATCAGGGGAGTCTCTATCGGAAACAGAGGGAAAATTGAAAGCCTTCTTTCGATTTCCGCCTCGGAAATTTCTTGCAAAGAGGGAAAAACTGTTTGTAAAAGACGCAGTCTATAAAGAGTTTTAAGCCCCTTTGAAAACGTTGCAAAACGAGAGAGTTTGAGAAATTCCTGCCACACTCTTTCTATGGCAACGGAAGGAAACAAAGCCGAAGCATGATCTAAAATGGCACTCTCGGTCGCAGGATCGATCGTAAAGTTAAATCGTACCGCATACCGTACCGCTCTAATCATCCGAAGTCTGTCTTCCAAAAAACGGGAGTGCGGATCTCCGATAGCCCTGACCAATCCTTTTTTCAGATCGGCTTTGCCCTCGACAAAATCAAGAAGCTCTTCTTTGATCGGGTCGAAAAACATTCCGTTGATCGTGAAATCCCTTCTTAAGGCATCTTCTTCTTTTGAAGCCTTTTCAATCCGGGTCGGTCTTCTGCCGTCGAGATATTCCATCTCTTTTCGAAATGTTGCCACTTCGAAATGACGGTCTTCTTCTACGACGATGACAATTCCGAAAGCGACCCCTACGGGGATCGTTTTCGGAAATAGCGCTTGTATTTCTTCAATCGAAGCGCTCGTTGCAATGTCTATATCATCCGAGGGGAGTCCCAAAAGAAAATCTCTAACCCATCCACCTGCAAAATAGGCTTCATGCCGGGAGTTCTGTAGTTTGGAAACAATCTTCGTTGCTGTCTGTCTGGCGGGCATATATCGATCCTTTCCACTAAAATAGAAGAAGGCGCCGTTTCATGACAACGTGAAATTTAATTAAAAGCTATTATATTTAGTTCTTTTCCCATTTTAAAATCTTGCCCATATAACAAAGACCGGATAAACTCTATCCCTAATTCGATTTTGCAACCGTTGAATGGATTTTTTATGAACAGTATTTCACCCTCTCGATTCTCGGTATCCGAAATATCGCAGTCCGATAAAGACTCCCGAAAAATACTAACTAAAAAGTTGCGTCACTGGAGAAAAATTTTAATAAATTCAAACGCTCAGTGCAATTCGGAAGAAAAAAAACAGTTAAGCAACGCTAATTCGGTCGCGCTCCTTCTTCTGAGTCAACTCAAAGAAAAATCAAGTCCTTTCCGATTTCTCTTTGCGAAAGACTCCGCGGATAAAATTCAATCGATCGCCCCGTTCCGAGTTTTCGGACGTCGTGAAGGCATGCTTACCGAAATCGTGACTCACCCTTATAACATTTCTCCGAAAATAGGTGGGGCTAAACATCCTCCCGTCAGGGGAGCCGGCAGTTCGATTATCCGAGATCTTTTCAAAAAAGCCGTCGATGAAAAACTCCGCCTCGTTTCCGTTTTGGCGCTCGAAGGAACCGTTCCCTTCTATAAAAAACATAAATTTCATTTGCTTGCTCCTCAAAACGAAAAAGAAGGAATGATGGAAATCAAAACACCGCAGATTCGCAGTTTTCTCTCTTCTTCGGAAGCTCCGAAAAAGCGTAAACTTGAGGAAAACGATTCCGTTACTCCCGAAAGGAATACAAAACGCCGCGTTTGACTTTTAAGTACTCGGAGGCATCTTCTATGAGTAATATCCCCTCGTCTCAATTCTCGGTATCCGAAATACGATTCACGGACGAATCGTATCAAAAATTAACGGAAGAGGTGAGCTATTGGAATAAAATTTGCGAGGCTCATTTGAACGATCCTTTGACTCGTCAAAGTAAAATTCGACTAAATGATGCTCGTGAAATCACCTCTCTTATGCTGGAAAAATGGAAAGAAGATCCCGGAAGACACAGATTTTTGATCGCAAAAGATAAGGAAAACAAAACTCAATCGATTGCCTCTTTTGAAAATTTCAAAGCCACCGGTCTTATCATTAGCTATCTCGTGACTAACCCTTATAATATTTCGAAAAAAATAGGGGAGCCTCATCATTCTCCCGTAAGAGGTGCCGGAAGCTCGATTATTCAACATATTTTCGAACAAACCGTTATCGAAAACAAGGACGTCATTTACCTCGCACCGAAAAAAGGAAGCATTTCTTTCTACGAAAGACATAACTTTTATCCATTTAATCCTTGGGAGAAACAAAAACTCGTAATGAGAATTGACAAACAATCGATTCACAATTTTCTCTCTTCTTTGAACGGGAGAGAAAAACGGGAATCTTCGGAAACCGATTCTAAACTTAGTAAAAGGACTAGAAAATGTTGATAAGAAGAACATCTTGTACCCCCGTTTCCGTTACTTCTTCCCGGTTGTTGCGGAATTTTTCACAAACGAAAAACCCGGAAAAAATACCCGGAAAAAATGTTTTTCGAGTAGAGTCGGTCTCAAAAAACACCATCGAAGCCGAGAACCTGAGTCGCATAATTACCGATTGGCAGAAAAAAGAATGCGAAACACGTGTTGCCCACGAGGAAGCCGCTAAACTTCGTAACTTCCGTGAAATTTCTCGACTTGTACTCAGCTGTCTTTTGGGAAAAGCGGAGAGTTATGAATTTTTTATTGCAAAAGACCTCAAAGGGGTTATTTGGGCAGTCGGCGTGACTCGCAACATGAAGAAAGCTCTGTCATTCGAATTTTTACTTTCCCATCCCAACTCTCTTTTAACCAAAACATCTCCGGGAAAAGGGGCTCCAAGTGCGATCGTCTTGCATATTTTTAGAAAATGTATTCGGGAAAACAGAAAAGAGATTTATCTCGAGGCTCTTCCCGAATCGGCTCCTTTTTGTGAAAAACACGGATGCACTGTAATTCCTCCTAACAACAAACCTTACGGAGAGATGCAAATTTCTTTAGCGAAAATTAAACAAATCCTAAACTACTCCGAGGACGAAAATCCCCCCTTCCCCTTCAAATGGGACCCCAACGAAAACTGACTAAAAACTCTTCCCTTCCAAAACACAGTTTTTTTCGTTAAGATGGGGAAAAAGGACATTCTATGACGGCTAAAATCAAACTCCTTTCGGAGCACACAATCAATCGCATTGCTGCGGGAGAAGTAATTGAAAACCCGGCTTCTTTGGTCAAAGAGCTCGTCGAAAACTCTTTGGATGCGGGAGCTGCCAAAATTGTGATCGAAGTCTTTGCAGGAGGATTGCAAAAGATTAAAATTTCCGACGACGGGTCGGGAATGGGCCCCGACGATGCTCTCCTCTCTTTGGAAAGGCACGCAACTTCCAAAATTACCGATCCGGATGATCTTTTCGAAGTGTCTACGATGGGGTTTAGGGGAGAAGCTCTTGCCTCGATTGCTTCGATCTCCAAAATGACTCTGCAAACTGCGGATGCTTCGGGAGTCGGAACCGAAGTGGAAACGGAAGCGGGAAAGATTCTGCGAGTCGCCCCCTTTGCAAGAGTTAGGGGAACGACGATAGAAGTCAGACAACTCTTTTTTAATGTCCCTGCAAGAAAAAAATTCCAAAAGTCTTCTTCTCTTTGTCTTGCGGACGTAACAAAAGCAATCGTGGGCCTTGCTTTGGCTCACCCTTTCGTTGCATTTGAACTATACGACGGAGAAGCCCGGGAACTCAAGGTTACAAAACCTTCCTGCGATACTCTCCTCGAGGCAATTAAAATACGGGCAAAAGAGCTTCTCGGCCAAGAATTCCTTACGGACTCCGTCGAAGTGGAAGGAAGTTTCGACTCTTTTTCTTTCACGGGACTTCTCGGATCTCATCAAAATACTCGTCCCAATCGCTCTTTGCAGTATCAGTTTATCAATAAAAGACACGTTTCTTGTCCTGCCGTTTCCTTCGCAATAAAAGATGCTTTCGGTACGAGGATCGAAGAAAAACGATTTCCGATCTACGTACTTCATCTCGATATTCCCAAAGAGTTTGTGGATGTCAACGTACATCCGCAAAAAAAAGAGATTAGGCTCAAAGAAGAAACCGGATTCAAAGAAAACTTGCGAAAAAAAATCGAAGAAACTTTTACGATCCGGGCGGGGCCCCTTTCTTCGACGACTTCTTCTTTCAATCTATTTTCGGAAAAAAGTTTTTTTACGGATCCGGCACCGAGACATTACGATGTCCCCGTACAAATGCAATCCCCCGAAAAGTCGGAACAACTTGAATTTTCTTTCGAACAGCGTCCCGAAGTTATCGGAGTGTACGACGATCTTCTTTGGATTGATGCCTCAACGGTTAATTTGGAAGGGGTAGGAAAAGAAGGGATCCTTTGGGTCGATCTAAAAAAAGCTGCAAGCCGAATCCTTTTCGATTCCTTATATACGGAAGAAAAACCGAGAGAAAAGCAGATGCTTTTCTTGCCCCTTACCCTCGACTGTACCGTTGACGAAGAGGCAAGAATAGAAGCTATGTCGGAAGAGGTGGAAAAAATGGGCTTTTGTTTGCAAAAAAACAGAAACGGCTTTCTGATCGAAGCCATTCCCCCGTCTTTCGGAGAACTGGAAGCGTTGGAATTTCTTAAAGACTACCTCTGCCTCGAAGAGAGAAACTCTTTTAGTCAATACGCAAAGGACAAAAAACTGGCCGCAACGTGTGCGAAGCTCGCAGGTATGAGAAAGCCGAGATATTCGGAGATGAGCGCTCTTTCGGTTTTTAAAACGTTACTCAAAACTTCTTCGCCCTCGGTTTGTCCTTTAGGGGGAAAAATCATCACTTTTTCAGGTAAAAATGACTTACAAAAACTCTTTTTTGCAAAATAGAATCCTTAAGCTTCAAGTTTGCGAAAAAGGGACGGCTCTCGTGATAGAAGATCCGATTGATCTTTACTATCTGACGGGACTTCATTTTTCGGCGGGACAGCTTTGGATCTCCCTCGAAGAAGTTCTTTTACTTGTCGACGGCAGATATATCGAAGCTGCAAAGGAAGCTCCTTGTCACTCTGCCTTAGCTTCTTCCGAAGAAATCAAAAAATTCACGGAAAGAAACGGGATACGAACGATCCGGTTCGACGGAGGAAAAACGATGTTTGTCAAAGCAGAGCTTTTACAAAAAACACTCCCCGAAATTTCGTTTGTTTCGAGCCCTTTTCTTACGAAGGATCTCAGAATAATTAAAGATCCTTCCGAAATAAAAGCGTTGCAAAAAAGCGCCGATCTTCTCACGGAAGGATTTTCCGAAATAAAAACTCTTATGCGAGAAGGAGTTTCCGAAAGGGATCTTTCCAAAGCATTCACGCTCTTTTGTCTTGAAAGAGACGCGGACTCTCTTTCCTTCGAGCCGATCATAGCATTCGGAGAAAACAGTGCAAAACCTCACTATCGAGCGGGAACTCGCCGTCTTAAGCAAGGAGACTCCGTTCTAATCGATATCGGAGTATGTAAAGCAGGATACCATTCCGATATGACGAGAACTTTTTTCTTCGGTGAAGGGGACCCGTTTCTCGTGAACTGGGGTAAGATTGTTAAAGAGGCTTACGAAGCTGCCGCGGAGAAATGTAAAGCGGGTTTACAATGCAAGGAACTCGACGTGGCGGCAAGGGCCGTTTTTAAGAAATACGGTGTCGAAGAGTACTTTGTTCATAGCCTGGGGCACGGAGTCGGACTTGAAGTTCATGAATTTCCGAGAGTTCGTTTCGATTCAAAAGAATCGGAAATCTCTCTCGAGTCCGGGATGGTTCTCACGATAGAACCGGGCCTCTATTTCCCTGGAAAAGGAGGAGTTCGGTATGAAAATACCGTTCTTGTAGGAGAGGGGCCTCTTTCTAGCTTTACACAGGATTCTTAACTGTTAGATAAATCAAAAAAATATCGATTTAAAGAAGGAGTGTTTTCAGAAATTCGATACTTTGACGAATCTCTATTCCGTTTACTTGATACTGTTTTTTGAGTTCTTTGACTACTTGAACGGCAGGATACCCGTATTTTTCATGAAAATAACAAAGCCCCGAATGGAGAGAGGTATCGGAATGTTTGACCTCGATGATTTGTTTAATATTTTCTTCTTGCGCAAGGGCGAAATCTACTTCTTTTTCGTCTTTTGTTTGCAAATAATGAAGAGAGTAGTTTTCTCCTTCGTAATCCCTTTTTGCAAAGGCATGTTTCAACAAATAACCGGCAATCAAATTTTCTAATATAATGCCTTGAGCTCCTTTGACAAGGCCCGTATCGAAAAAATAGAGTTTAGGTTCTTTTAAAAGACTTCTGGCAACGTTCCGGGAAAACGGGGTCACCCTAAACACAATATAAAGAGTTTCTAAAATTTTAATGTACTTTTTTTACGGTAGCCGGAGATATCGCCACATCTCTTGCAATCGAGGCATAGGAAACGGGGCATCCCACTTTTTCTCTTAAAAGCTCGAATGTAAGTCTGATCGCTTTTACATTATGAATGTTTTCAAAATCGAGAACGTCTTCCCTAAGCAAACTATCTACATATTGCAGTCTCCATCGATTGGCATCGATCGGAGTTTCAGCAAGGAAAGGTTCGGGAAATCCTCCACGCGCTAAAAAACGCTCTAAAGTGTAAGGGACTTTGACTATTTCGCATTCAGCCGGTGAAAAAGGCATAAAATATTATACACTTAATGAAACCGAGGGAGGGAAAGAGTGAACGTGCTTCCCTTACCGGGGACCGATGTGACATTAAGCGTCCCCTCATGTTTTTCGATGATCGTTTTCACGAGAGAAAGGCCGAGTCCCGCTCCTCCGAGTTTTCTCGAACGTGCTTTGTTCACGGTATAGAACCTGTCAAAGATGTGTTCGAGATCTCCTTCCGAAATCCCGACTCCTTCATCTTGAATCGAAACGGTAGCCGTATCGGAGTTTTGCTGAAGCGATACGGTGACTTTTGCAGCGCCTTTTGAATATTTAATTGCGTTATCGAGTAAGTTAACAATCGCAAGCTCCAAAATTCCGGGATCTACCTCCGCGCTTACCTCCGACTTTTGGATGATCCGAAGATCCGCGTTTGGATAAACGGTCAGAATTGATCTTTTCGATTCTTCGACAAGATTCGCAAGATCGCATTCTTTGTGATTGCACAGCGGAATGCTTTCTATATCGGATAGTGTGAGAAGGCTTCTGACGAGGTTATCCATTCTCTTTGAATTTCTAACGATTTTTTCCAAGATTTCGTCGAGCATTTCTTTCGGAACCTCTTCCATATCTCGAAGCATCTCGGCAAATCCTTTAATGATCGTGATAGGCGTTTTTAACTCATGCGAAGCGTTGGCTATAAAATTCTTGCCCACTTCCAGTATCTTCTGCTCGCTTGACTTGTCTCGAACGATTAAAAATATGTGCTGTTTTAAGGGTACGGTCAAAAGCTCGAAATATTTTTTCTTTTCTTTTTCGATGTATATCGAGTCGGTTAAAGGTTTGTTTAATTTTTGACATTCGATAATAAGAGAAAGGGCTTTATTTGTAAGCGGCGACTTCTTGTCGAGTTCCTGCCCGAGGAGTGCTGCTGCGGCAAGATTGACGCGGAGGATTCCTCCTCCTCCGTCCAAAATGACAACCCCTTCGGATAGTAAATCAAGTAATGCAGTTGTCTCTTTTTTTTGTTCCGTCAAACTTGAAGCCAACCGTTTTTCCCGGTTTTTCAGATGAAGAACGTACGCCCCGAGAGCCCCTATCAGAAATATGCTAATCACCTTTTTCTTCTTCCTTCATTAACAGTTTTCCCGCATCCTTGTTTTTCAACCTGATGACTTTGAATATGTTCTTTTGTCCGTCAAATCCTTTAAGAGAGATGGGACCCTTGCTTTCCACTTCTACGTTATCTTTGATCGAAGGATGATGTAAATACGTGTCTTCGGTGATCAAGATTTCCTCGGGCCCCGCAGCGGAACAAAGCCTGGAAGCAAGGTTGACATTACTTCCTATTACCGTGTAGTTGAGTCTGTTTTGGGCTCCCATGTTTCCTGCAAATACGGGGCCCGTATGGATCCCGATACCGACGTGAATCGGGGGAAGTTTATCTTTTATTCTTTCCATATTCCATACGTTTAACGTACTTACCATCTCAAGGGCCGAGATCACTGCATGCAAAGAACTTTCGGGATAAGTGATAGGAGCTCCGTAAAGAGCCATTAAACCGTCTCCCATGTATTTGTCGATCACTCCCTTATTTTCTTCCACTGCGGAGGACAGCTTGGTCATGCATTTATTTAAAAAACCGATCACTTCGTGAGGGGGCATATTCTGCGTTAACTTGGTAAATCCTCGAATGTCTGCAAACAACATTGTAACGATTCTTTCTTCTCCTCCGAGCTTAATGTCACCTTTCAAAATCTCCTTCGCGATTTCCTCGGAAACGACCTTATTTAAAATCCCCGCAATTTTCTCTTTTTCTTTCATCCCTTCAACCATCTCTTCAAACGAATCAAACAGCTGTTTGATCTCATTTTTCCTCTTGAAGGCAATCTTGGGTATTTGTATCCGATCCCAATTTCCTTTATTAACGTGCTTCAAAGCCGAAGACAGTGCCAAGATCGGCCCCGTGATTTTTTTCGATACGTCAAGCAGCAGAATCCAAAGAACGACAATCGTTAAGAACTCCAGCATTTTTCTGTCGATCTCAACTTTTTGCAGTATTGCGCTTATTTTATCTTGGAAATCGAAGACAAAGCTAAATTCTTCTTTCCGGGGATCGAATAGAAACAGATCGAGATCTATGTCGGGGCCGGGCTTCAATTTAAAAAATAGTAGCTCACCCCGGCGATTTCAACGATACCCGATTTGCCGTTGAGAGCAGGGATAAACGAGGTCTTGAGCAAGTCGGAATCTATGGGGGATTTTCCTTCGGGGGCCAAACTGAGGACTACTTCTCCTCCTGCAAACATGCACCCGTATTGCCGTTCGCTCGAAACGAGATTTTGCAAAACGGGAGCTAAATCAAATCCGAGAGTAAGCAAACTCTCTTCTTTTTTTCCCCCTTGTTCAATAGACAATTTAGCGGAATTGACTAAAAAAGCTTGATTTTCGTGAGGACTTTTGACCACCAGGCTTCCCGAAGAAACGAAATCTCCGGGATGTTTGGGGGGGTTGGCTCGAAAAAAGGAAACATCGTCGAATACCGGGGAGGAAAAATTCATAACGGACGCTATAAAAAATGCCAGGCCGTTTTCATCCGATTTCGAAGAAAAGGTCATAGCCTCCGGCCAATTTTTCATTCCGTTTTCTTTTCCGAAGATTCCCATTTCTCGTAAAATTGAAGCCTGCCAAATTAAGAAAAGTTCGTTCACATAGCTCACTTTCTGCTGAAAATCGACGGCAAGTTTTTCTTCAAAGGTTTTCTTCCCGGTTTTTTTTTCCCGAAAAGGAAATTTTTCCGAAACCGAAAGAGGCAATCGGGAAGAGGGGTTGCGTATGAAAGCCCCCGCTTTCGACAAATAAGTCAAAAACCGTGATTCGTCGAGCTCTATTTCCCCCGCAAAAGGTGTTTGTTCAAAAAGAGTGCCCCCCTCCTGAGAATGGGAAAACGTAAGAGTTTTGAATCTCCCGGGCTCGTAAGCTATATATACTTTCGGCAAAAGTCCCGAAGTCATAAACGATTGCGTATCTCCTTCCGCATCGCTAACGGTTCTGACCGGGACTTCTATGCCCAAAAAAGGATTTTCGTAAGAAGGGGATCCTAAAATATACACCCACGCAAGCCCTTCGGAGATAGGAACGGTTCGGACCTCGAAAAAAGGTCCTTTTTCGGGGACAATCAGAGATAAGAGTTTAGATTCCGCGGTGTTTTGTAAAAAATTAATCCATTCGTCTTGTTGAACAAGACTTGCTGCATTATTCCAGGTCCCCTTTTTCTTGTTTTCTTCGGAAGGGGTAAACCAGTCGGTTAAAGGCCCAAACTTGGAAACCGCTTCGAGAGTGGCATTTACCCTGGATAAATTCTCGGCTATGATTGTAGCGGTAAATTGCTCGAGATTGTCTCTTTTTTCTTCGTAAACCGCATTAAAAAGCGTCACTCCGTCTTTTCGAGCTTCTTGCAAACTTCGATGTAAAATAATATTGCCGATAAAAAAAGAACCCAAACTAACAATAGTCGTAATCAGACCTGCAAGTAACAAAAGATAATAACGAATACTCATGAGAAAGCCCTGGCTTACAAAAAAAACCTATTTACAAAACTTCCCACAAAACTCTTTTGATGTAAAGAGCGGGGAATACACCTTAAGATTGACATCTTATCAAAAGATGAACTTTCGGTTGGAAAATTCTCCTTACTTATCCTAAACTAAACTTCTTATCATTTCTCCGAAGGAACCCTGTATGACGCTTATCGAACGAATCAATAACGGTATCAAAGAAGCCATGAGAAGTCGCGATCAACTTAAGTTAGATACCCTACGCATGCTTAAATCGAAAATACTTGCCGTCGATGCAAGAGGAGGTCTTACCGACTCGGAAGTTTTAAAACTGTTCAAAGCGTATTTGGGCAACCTTCAGGAAGCTTTCGATCAAGCAAGCGGCGTAGGCCGACTCGAGACTGCCGAAAAATTAAAACTGGAAATCCTCGTCGTCGAAGAGTTTTTGCCGAAGGCCCTCTCTCTTGAAGAAACAAGAAAAATTGTAGAGCAGGCAATTACCGAATCGGGAGCCAAAACAAAAAGAGATCTCGGGCAGGTGATGAAAGCAATCGTCAAGCTCAATTCCGCGGTCAACGGAAAAACGGCTAAAGAGTTGGCAATCGAATTGCTTCCGGATTAAGCCTTGAATTTAGGGAAGAAATACCTGAATGAAAGCTCGGTTTCCCTCTTTACACGTGACTTTTGAAAGCTTTGTTTTTTTGTAAGAAGTCCCGAGATACGGTTCCAATTCCTGTATCCCGCCGATCGAAGTTCCCATAAGGTCCGTCAATTCGGATTTAGTGACGCTATAATAGCCCCCTTTTTCTTCCCACTTTTCCATTTCCGCTTTTACGATTTTTTCAGCAATATCCTTGCCGAAAAAAGCAAGTATCCCGGGATACGATCCGTAAGGAAGCGAAAGGGTCTCTTTACTTTCGGAATCGAGACGAAACACGTCCTCGAGCGGAGGATAACCTTCTTTTTTCGCTAGAGAGTATGCTCCGGAGCCTTTTAGCATTTTGTAAAAAACATTTTGGAGCAAGGGGTCGGACGGGAAAAGGTCCGAAAGTCTTTCCGGCGGATTTTTGTCCATTTTTTTCCGTTTAAAAAAGGCTACAAGGTCTTCTTTCAAGGAGGGAAGCGAGATTTGTCCTTCCTTCCAAAAATTGGTATGCCCGTAGATATTCTCCAAAAAATCGGCCGTTGCCGATTCAAGATATCCGGAGCTTTGATTTCCGATTATCAGGGGAAGCAAATTCCATTTCCCGGCAAGGGGGAGATTATTTGAAAAACGGGGAGAAAGGTACTCTTTGACCCTCCGGACGGGAACGGCTTTTTTTTTCTCCGATTTAGCTGCATTTTGCAGTTTTTTTTCATAACTTTTGTATTTATATCTCTCAAGCTTGTTATGTATTTTTCCGCTCGCTTCCATATAACTGCAAAAGTTTTTTTGTTCGGAAGAATAAAAACCTGTTTGCTTGAGCAAGGTCGAGCTGAAAAACAGAAAAATGATTAGAAAACTCGACACCAAGAATAAAATATTCATTAGCTTCGCCCTCCCTCAAATCGTTCCAAAAACAAAATAGGCTCCTTAGGGTGAGATGCTTTAAAGACAAAATCTTCTTCTTCTTTCTCAGTTTTTACCTTTAGCTTTACCCACAAGGGTAAATGATCCGTCTCTTCGGGCCATACAGGCTGCCAGACTCCCGTCTCTCTATCGAAAAAAGAAATCGCGAGCTCCGAAACTCCGTCGATCAAAACTTCCGTTCTGCTTTGCAAGTCCCGGCTCCAAGTAGTAAGGCAAAGAACTTTTGAAACGTCGATATACAGCAAAGAGCGCACGGTCTTGTTAAAAACGGGATCGGGATCGGGAGAACCTATATAAGAAAAACAGATCGAATTTTGGTTTTTCGGAGTAAAAATATAGTTTGTCTCGAAAGGGTTCGCGACCGAAGAAAAAAGATGTTCGAGTCTTTGCTTAAAAAAGATCGTTCGATGCAAGCCCGCTTGCATTTTCATCGACTTATCGTAGCTTGCGTACCAGTTTTTATACATTCCCCACAAAGCCGACAGTAAAAAACCGGTAATCGATATCGCAATTGTTACCTCAAGAAGCGTGAGGGGGTTTTTCTTCTTTTTCTTCATCCGGCCTCTCTGCATATCGAGTCTTTTAAATCGTTTAGTACCGGCGGAAGAGAAAGGTCGAGTTGTTTTTTTGCCACAAAAAAAACGCGATTTTGGCAGTAAAGAAACTTTTGCGTTTTCTCGAGAGAGAGAAATTCGACCTTGGCATTTACGGTGCCGACCCATGTGCCGTTTTCAAGTCTTTTTAAGGTAGAACCCGTAAGGGAAATAGAAGACTCCATCTTAGGAAAATCCAACCCTCCGAAACTTACGGGAAGATTCGCTTTTTCGGGAATTTCTTTCTTTTTTCCGCTCTCTACGATCCTATCCCAAGAAATTTGCCCGGTTCTTAAGCTTTCTTCCAATCTTATAAACAGTTTTTCTGCTTCCAAATGCAAACGAAGGGAGAGTATTTCTTGTTTTTGTCTTACGATATAACCGAAAGGGGCTTTTAACATCGGACCCAGAAATAAGGACAAGAGTGCTATCGCTATCAGCAACTCCAAAAGAAGATATGTGTATTTTTTTCTTTTTTTTACTGTATTCATGACAAATATGATGGACATTCCACTATATTCTATGCAATTATATATGACTAGATCTTTTTATATTTAATCTTATGAGACCCTTGTATGGAATTTAAAGGACGCGCCTTGTATAATTTACTGAGGCTCAGTACTAAACAAGATCCTTCTATTAAAGTTAGCCCTTGGCAAACTTTGGATTATCGCTGCGTTTCCGAGCCTGAGCTCTTTGCAACTCTAAGTTCCATCGGTCTTCCCCTGACAAAAGAAAATTTTTTATTATATGCTAAAAACTGCGAAGCTCCCGAAGAGCTTGCCGAGTGCTTATCTCTCGAGGAATGGAGCCCGGAAACGGAAGCTCATTCCTACCTCATCCTTTTCGAACTCTGGCGAAGGCTTCTTCCCGGAAAGCAGAGTCTTTCCATTTTCTGTGACGAACTGGATAGGCTGATTTCGGACTTCGATGACGGCGTTCTTATCGAAGACGAGTCATGGCAAGCGGTTTTAACGGAACTGAGCGATATCTTGGACCAAAATACGGTAGGGGATGCCGATCTTAAAGAGGTCTTTGCTTCCGTATCTCAGTACACCGCTCACAATATAGAAACTTTTTTATACGATTACATCGTGGAAGTGCTTGAAGTGGAAAATGAGCCTTTGGCGGCCTCCTTAATCGAAGCTTTTGAAGACTACGTTTCCGAAAAAAAATGGTTTTCCCTCCTCAGGGTAAGACTTTTATCCTCATCCGGTATAAAAACTTGGCAAGGACCCTTAAGCAGACTGCTCGAAGAACAAAGCGAAAACCCCGACCTTTCTTTTTTAATGGAAGTACTTGCCTTCTTAAGAGAGCAAGACGACGCGCCTCTCTTCTTCGAATGTGCGAAACAAATCGTCCCTTTAGTCCGAGTCGAAGAAGAGATTCAAGAACTTCTCCATTCAATGGCACAATTTTGCAGCCCTCCTCTTCAAGGGTCGATCTTGTCAATGATCGAAAAGAGATCAAGTAACCTTTTGAGTGAAACTATCGCGCAGTCCGATACAAGAGCTCTCGAAGAACTTTTGAGCGCCCGATAACCCTATCTGATTTTTATCGGAGCAAATTCCAGATAATCGGCAGAAGCAAATACGTATCTTACTCCGTTCATCTTTCCGAAAGGAAGAGCTCCCGGTTTTATGCTGTGCAAATGCCCGAATACACAAACGTCTATTTTAAATTTCTCCAAAATAGAAGAAACCTCGGAAGGAGCCAGATCGGCCCCGATAGGAGGATAATGCGTAAGCGCAATCCGAAAAGAAGCTTTTTTATCGAGCAAAGATAAACTAAGCTCAAGTCTTTTTAGTTCTTTTTCGAAAATTTTGGCGTTTTCTTCGGGAAGAATGATCGGCTCTTTTCTAGCTTTCGGGTTCTCCCGGAATTGAATAAATTCGGCGAAGTTATACTCATCGGTATCCCACAGTCTCGTTCCTCCTACGGCTACATCATTCCAAACAAGGGCGTTGTTATGGATAAATCGAACGGAAGAGGGAAGTGCAGCATTCATTTTTGCGCCGGATCCCCACCAGTAATCGTGATTCCCTTTGATGATGACTTTAGCCCCCGGCAGTTCATGAATCCAGTTGAGGTCAATCTTTGCTTCTTCCAAATTCCTCGCCCACGAGATATCTCCGGGAATTAAGACGAGATCTTCTTCCTTAACCGAAGCGTTCCACCTAAAGGCCATCTTTTCCATATAATCTTCCCAAGAAGGGCCAAAAACGGCCATGTCTTTGAGCGGAGTACTTACGGCAAGGTGAGGGTCTGAAAGAGCCCAAATAGACATTCTATAACTCGGGTTGTATTTATAAAACGAAGCCGTCCGGAACCTTTGTGCCGGATGCTACGATAATAATCCCATCCCGTATAAATATTCCATCTCCGTCGTACCTGGAGAGTTGTTTTGTGTTTTTGAGAACTACGTTGTTACCGATGAAAGTCTGCTCGTCAATCACCGCTTTTTCAATCAGGCAATTTTTCCCGATTCTAAGTCCGGATTCCCCGTCCGTTCTATCTTCTCCGTGGCAACCCATAATAATTGTGTTTTTCAACACCGTCCCGGATCCTATCCGAGTGCAGGTTCCCACAACGCTGTTTGTAATTTCTTTGGCCTTAATCACACATCCCTGTCCGATGATCGAGTGTTCTATTTGAGTGCCCGTAATAATCGCGTTCGGCAGCTGCTCGGAAACGGTATAAATCGGATGGTAGGGGTCTTCTATGTCAACGCGATTTTTTTTTTCTATCAGAGCCAGATTTGCGCGGTAATACGAATCCACGGTACCTATGTCTTCCCAATATCCGTCGTATACGAAAGCGAAAGCACCCCCTTTTTTAACCTGCAGGGGAATAAGATCCTTACCGAAGTCGTCTCCTTTATTTTGAAGGAGACTAATAAGCGCTTCTTTTTTAAATACGTAGATCCCCATAGAACCCAGATAGCAAGAATGCATATTGCCCGACAATTCACAAAAAGAAAATTTTTGTAAAACCTCGGGATCGCTCGGTTTCTCGATAAAGTCGGATATTTTATAGTTCGAAGAAATTTTGAGTAATCCCATCCTGGTCGCTTCCTTATCGTCAACCGGCAAAGCTGCAACTACGAGATCGGCCTCTTTTTCTTTTGCAAACTCAACCATTTTCATCAGGTCGATATTATAAAGTTGATCTCCCGACAAAATTAAAAAATATTCAATCCGAGATTGGAGAATATGATGAAGATTTTTACGTACCGCATCCGCGGTCCCCAAAAACCAATTAGGCCCTTCGGTCGTCTCTTCCGGACAAAGCATCTTTAAATTCCCTTTTTGCAGAGTACTGTGCGGATATGCGGAAGAAAGATGGCTTTGCAGACTAGAAGCAAAATACTGGGAAATGACAAAAATTTGGGGGATTTGGGAGTTTAAGGAATTCGAAACCGGAATATCAATCAATCGATACTTCCCTCCGAAACACACCCCCGGTTTACATCTGCGAGCCGTTAAAGGATACAGCCTTGTCCCGAGTCCGCCTGCCAACACTACGCTTGCAACCTTTTCGTTTAGAGGAATTTCTTCACGATTTTGCATCGAATCTCTCAAGATTTATTACGTTTTATAATCAAATAAGTATCATACTTTACATTATTGTTTAAACATAATTCACAATAAATAACTTTAATTACAAAAAAAGACCGCAGACTCGGCAGCTTCCGGATATTTACGTTACCGAGACGCTCTCTCGTATTTACATCAACATCTGGTAATTATCCTTTCTTTCCGGCATATTTATTCCGGGTGTTTATACGAAAAGTAGAAATTCCGCTTCCGAATATACAATTGAGGGAGAACTCCGTGGACTGGATTGGAATACAACTGGAAAAATCGAACGCAAAGCTGGCTCGAATTTCCCGAAACAAAAAAAAAATCATCCTGGAAGAACTGAAAGAGGATAATGTAAAGCAGCTTTACTTCGGGGCGCAGAGCTCTCCCGAAAGACCTTACGGAATCATTTCGGGACTTGAAGAGGTGCTTTTTAAAGAAGTAAAACTCCCCACCCTTCAGAAATCTAAAGTATTAAAACTTTTACCTTTCCAAATAGAATCCCACCTCCCTTATCCGCTTGAAGAAGCGGTGTTATCCGTCCATTTGACTTCGAGTCGAAAGGAAAAAGAAACTCGAATTTCGGTTTTTTCCGCTAAAATCTCTTCTCTGGAAGAACACCAAAAATTGCACTTCGATAACGGGATCAATCTCGATAAAGTTTCCTGTGTTATAGCGGGGTTGTCGAGGTTTTCATCCTTTTTTTTCGGAAAATCCGGAACAAAGTTGCTGTTGCACGTGGGAAAGACACGAAGCATTGCCCTATGTCTGGAAGAAGGCGAAATTCTATTCTCTCATACGTTCCCGGTCGGAACCTCTCTTGTTACGGAAGAATCGGAAACTCTCGCCCCGGACTTCGATAAAATTAACGAAAGCAATTCTCAACTCCGAAAGGAATTTAAGAGAATTTTCTTATTTTTAGAAAAAAAACTGGGACCTTCTTGCAAAGAGGTGCTTTTAACCGGGGATTTTTCCGAAATCCCGAAATTCATAGAATTTTTTTCTTCCGGGTTGCCCGATTCTTTGACTTTTCTTCCTCTTCCTACCGATGAAAAATACGATTCTCTTACGATGCAAGCATATGCCGTTCCGATCGGGCTTGCTCTTGAGGGGATCTCGGAAGACGGAAAAGATCTTTCTTTCTGTGTTGGACCCTTCTTGACCGATTTTATGAAAGAAAAAAGAAAAAAACGGTTTTTTTCCTTCGCTTTGGCAACAACTGCCTTATCTGCGGTCATGCTTGTAATGGGCAGTTTGCAAATCTCGCAAAAAAAACACGGTTTATTGAAACGGTTTTCCGAAGCGTTTATGCAGGAAGGGAAAAAAGTTTCTTCTTTGCACGATCTGGAAAAGGAACTTGTAAAGCTGGAAAACGGAGAAAAAAACGGAGCGAAAAATTACTTACTCGTTCCGCCGATTCCTTCGGTTACGGAAGTTTTGGCTTACCTAGGCTCGCATCCTGCCTTTTCCGTTTCCAAAGAGATCGAAATCGTCAAGGTCTCTTACAATCTTGTAAAATATCCGAAAAACCCCTCTCCGAAAGACCCTTACTTAGGAAAAGTAACTTTGGAAATATCCGTTCCCAACGGAAAGACCGCCTCTTCTTTCCATGAAAGATTCTGTAAGGATAACCCCTTAATCAACGAAAAAAAAGAGATCGTTTGGGAAGAAAAAGGGGATTTTTGTTCTCTTTCTTTCTTTTTGCGACCGTATAAAGGAGTGTAATCCGTGAAATTTTCTTTTTCGAAACAGGCCTTGTTTGCCCCGCAGGTTATGGGAGTCGCTTCGGGACTTCTCCTCATCCCCCTAATCGTTTCCTTATGTTTTTTGCAAAAAAAGAATCTCGAAGTTTCCCGCCTTTGCGATAGAGTTGCCTTCCTTGAAAAAAAGAAAAGCCTAAAAAGACAAACTCATTTTAAAGAGAAGGAGCTTCTTGCTAAAATACGCAAATCCCGCCCGGATTATATAAAAGAAACCGTGGGGAAACTCTCGTTTCTGGGACCTCAGCAACAAAAATGGAAAATGTTTCTGGCTCAAACGGAATCTTCTCAGTCCGTCAAAGAAAAATACGCTTTTTTAGATAGTATCGATAACAATTTGCGATTTGAGGAAGTTTCATCGGGGAAAAACTCTCTTTTCGAAGAAAAAGAACTTTCTCAAAAAAAGGGGGTTAGAATAAACGGTGACGATTTGAAAGTTCTTCTTAGCTCTTTAGAGGGAATAAAAATAGGATCCCATCTTCCTCCGGACGGAGCTCCTCAGATTGTAATCACCGGATTTTCTCTCGAAAAAAACATTTTCCCGGAACTCCAGGAAAAAACCTACATCGTTAGTATGAATCTTCTTACACGACAAAGGGTTTCCCCATGAGAAAAATTTCTTTTCTTCCTCTTCTTATATCTCTTACCTTCCTTTCGTCTTGCGCGCAAAAAAACCCGCGGCCCGAAGATCCCGTATTAACGAGCATACAAGTAATCGACAGAAACGGTTTTTCCGAGACGATCAGTGCAAAAGAGAGACTTTCAAGATATAAAAAAGTAGACTTTCTGGCCCCCCAACCCTATCGAAAGGTTCTTAGAGTTTTCGGAAAAAACGAAGAGGGAAAGTCGCCCTCCTCCATTACAAGCTATCACGACAACGGATACATAAAGCAATACCTTGAGGTGCTGGACGGAAGAGCTCAAGGGGTATACAAAGAGTGGCATTCAAACGGTAGGCTGAAAATGGAACTTCATATCATAGAAGGAATGGCCGACATTTCGGATAGGGCTCTTTCTTCTTGTGTTTTCGAAGGGAAAAATACGGTATGGGACGAACGAGGGTCCCTCGTTGCCGAAATATTTTACGACAAAGGAATGCTCGACGGAGAAGCCCTTTATTACTACCCAAGCGGGGTCATAAAAAAGAGAATCCCTTACAAACAAGATAAAATTGAAGGAGCCGTTCTTTTTTACTCGGAAGAAGAGTCTCTTTTGGAAACCGTTTCTTACAAGGAAGATAAGCCTCACGGATTTGCAAAATCTTTGAGATCTCCGGGGTCTTTATTATATGAAGAAAATTGGGAAGACGGGAAGTTGATCGACGGAAAATACTATGATGCGGCAGGCTCCGTTTTATCGCTTGTAACCGAGGGTTCGGGAAAAAGAGCGGAGTTCGAAGAGGGAAAACTCTTAAGGCTTGTCGAATATATCCAAGGATTTCCCGAAGGAACCGTCTCTTCCTTCGACAAACAGGGAAACTTAATCTCCGTATACGTCCAAAAAGAGGGCAAAAAACATGGAGAGGAGAAAATCTACTACCCTGCGTCTTCTCAAGTCAAAATCCTCCTCTCTTGGCAAGAAGACGTCTTGCAGGGACCCGTAAAAACTTGGTTTCCGTCGGGAGCCCAAGAAAGCGAAAAAGAGATGTACCAAAACAAGAAAAACGGAACTTCTTTTGCTTGGTATAAAAACGGAAGCGTAATGCTGGCGGAAGAGTATGAAAACGATTTGTTAATATCGGGTTCCTATTATAAAAAAGGGGATAAAAAACCCTTATCCAGGGTTATAAATAAAAAAGGAACCGCCACTCTTTATGATGCCGACGGATTTTTTCTGAAAAAAATTTCTTATGAAAAAGGGCTGCCCTTACTCGAAAACTGCGACTTTTAAGAAATATGACGGCAAAAGCATTGCTTCGTTTGGAAGCCTTACAAGTTTTAACGCATATCGAAGAGATGCGAAGAAAAGAAGCCGCAGTGGCCGCTTTTTCCTTTCTGACCGAGGAGCTGAGCAAGATGTCGGGCCCCGTTGTTTCCTTTGCAAGTACCCCCTTGGAAATCAATCTATGGCCGGTTAACAAGTGGCTTATAAAACAAAGAAGACTCTTTCTTCCGAAAGTTGAAGAAGGATCGCTGACGATCTATGAAGTACAAAGTACGGAAGAGCTCGAAAAATCTTCTTTCGGATTAAGAGAACCAAGTCCCTCTCTTTGCAGACGAGTCTACGCAGAAGAGATCAAGCTTGTTCTCGTCCCCGCTCTTTTCTTTGATTCGAGACTTCACAGACTTGGGTATGGTAAAGGCTATTTTGATCGATTCTTATCCACAGTCCCGGAATCTCGCAAGTGGGGTGTAGGGTTTAAAGAGCAAAAAATAGAAAAAATACCCGTAGATTCCTTCGATATCAAGGTGGACAAGCTACTTCTCTTCTAAAAAAATCTTAGTTTCTACACAATGTAATTCAAGAAGAAAAATATGAACGGAATAAGGAAACTTCTTCTTCAAGCTCTTCTCTATTCAATTGTTTTGGTACGATATCGAAAATCTCGGACAAAGTTTGAGAAGTCACGGGAAAAAGGTGAAAATGGACATGCGGCACATCTTGAAAAGCCCGGCGACCATTTTTTCCTAAGATGATATACTGATCCGTATGTATAGTCATTTAAATTTACATTGATAGGACAGTTCTGTCTAAAGCCTCCGCAAAAGTTTTTACTTTGGGCAAGAGCTCTCTGACTTTTATTTTCATATTTGCCCAGTATTTTTCG
>Ga0116227_10001749_pt1 | contig 49154 bp, 50 predicted proteins | sample S1TSphgellanicum_FD_89693 | JGI IMG/M metagenome (GOLD analysis project Ga0116227, IMG submission 89693) | Host-associated microbial communities from peat moss isolated from Minnesota, USA - S1T2_Fb - Sphagnum magellanicum MG | ecosystem: Host-associated > Plants > Peat moss > Unclassified... | reverse complement strand
CCCATATGAGAATGCATATGATGTCTCTACCACATGCTTTGTAAGCAGAATACTCTTATAGATAGGTTCTGTGCAGTATATAGAGGTATCATAAAAAGACTTATTGTTCTACAGTGGGGATGGTAGGTAACCATACCTGGATGTTACCTATCAGCATGCTGAAAAGAAGCAAGCCAAGAGTCACAACAAAGAGGCTAAAAACCACTTCAAGGGTGTGATCTGTCGGGGTCAAAGCATTCCCAAATGAGCTGCAAACCATCACCCCCCTTATGAGTCAAGGAGCCCATATTGAAGAACCAAAGCATGCAATGAATTCATCAGGAAATTCAAATGTGAAAAGAATCAAGCCAAGAGACAATAAGTGTGACAGGAGACTCAAGTGCTCATCTCAACTTTTGAACTCTTTCGTAGTTGATTGAGATGGCATTGCAGGAAAAGCATGGTGATAGAACAACAAGCTCATGCAAAGGAGCAGTTTCACCCAGAAGCAAGTTTGTGTACCTCATAGTCATCACACCCCAGAAGAGCGGGAGTAAGATCTTGTTCACAGGGATGTTATTAGTCACTAATGGCACAGCAAGGGAGTAGATGCCAAAGCTGAAATTACCACCAGGCATGGGCCCAGCACTGAAGCAGTTGTTGGCAATAGCTGGATCTTGTGCCCATGCAAGCCTGTTTGGATTAGTAAGTGGCTGTGTGCTAAATGCAACAGTTTGTGGACACCCCAGGTAAGTTGGATTGCAGTTTTCCATATTTGCACACTCTGAATGTATACATGATTCAACTCGTTGCACTGTAAGAAGGTACCAAATTGACCCAGCTACCTGAGAGCACCATGATCACAGGAGTCAGGATTGCAGTAAAATATAAACACAAGTTCTTCCCTGTTTTTGCACAAGCCTTGACCAGAGGAAAATGTCTATATATGTGGATGATCTGCAAGCAAAGCAAAAAAGAATCTGCACAAAGTGATAAAGTGAGGCTTTTGACTTGCTTACATGAGCAGCAGAGAAATAGGCTGCAAGATTCAGAACAAACCCTGAGTAGGCAGTGCCAAAAATGTAACCAGTCACACGTTGGAGGCGACGGCCTACCAAGACAAGATGCAAAAGTTTGGGAATATACTGAAACAAGAACGCAAGTAGAATGTAGTTCATGATGCGAATGGTCACTCCACCTTGTGCCACCAGTGAGGGCACCACTATCCACAGCATAGTCTGGCAGACAAATCGCCACCAGTATCATTCCTAGAGCTCAATCTTCAGGAACAACACAGCAGCAAGCTCATAATCCCTTGTACAAAGAGACTAATTGAACTCAGATGTAATGATCATGCCTATGTAAGTTGCAACATTCAGCCTCCTCAGGGCATCCATGTACGAGAGACAAGAAACTTTCTTATACAATATGTGCAATCCTGTAACCAGGAAGCAAGGACCCAATGATAAGGTACTGTGATTTAGCAGGTCTTAGGTCTTCAATCCATCCTTGCTTGCATGTATCCTCTATGCAGGCAGCACATCTGCTGAATCTTGCAGCATTTCCAGTAAGAACTTTGCAAGGATGGTAAAAAAATAGCAGTTGGAGGGCTTTCAAATTGTGTACCTGGGGAATTGGGAGGATGACAAAAACATCAAATGCGAAGCCCTGCAAGGGCCAAAGATAGTGATGTGCAATCTTTCGTGCATCCCATACGAGATCCCCCCGGCCTAAAACCAGTGACTTCTTGGAAACATAGGCCAGCTTCAGCTGTAGCCATATCTGCCAGAGGTACATGGCATCCACAAGGCACCGCAGTGTAGTGACAACAATTGCATACACAACCTGGATATAGAGACATGAGAGCTGGCTGTTGATGGAAAGAAGAGACAGGAAAAGTGGGTCAACTGCAACACCAACAACACAGGCAAACAGAAACCATCTGTTGGCTCGCTGAATTGCAGCACTGCGGGGGTCCAGCACTTTGCCAAATATCCATGTGCGGCTTGCATGGCTCTTCCTGTCACTGTGCACAACCATTGCTATCATATGTAAGCAATGATGTAGGGTAAAACCTAAGCCCACAGTTGAAAAGAAGAAGGAAACAGGTACTGGAAAAAAATACTGGCAAAACAGCTGCTGCGCCCAGATTATTGAAGAAGTTCAAAGATTGCCATTCTACACCTACCGAACAAGAACTTGTGAGAGAGATAACAACCAGTCCAGATCGGACATGTCAAATCGGTTTCTCTCAACATCAACAGCAACAAAATGGGAACTTTACTTGCCGGATGACAAGAGCAACACATGCTCCTCCTAGTTTGCATTCCTTTCAGAACATTTCACTCCTGGATATTCCAAGAAAAAAAAGGAAAAAAAAAAATCCACCGAGCTACTGTATTCAAGAACACTTCATCAACAATTTCCAGTCCTTCAACAATTTAGGGATAGCAAAACAGGCTTAAAAACCAACACCGTTATCACCACCACAACCAGCACAGGTTTTGCAGCAACAACAACAACAAAAGGAGAAGAGAATTGCAAACTTACATAGAGGGCTCGGGTCGATGTGGTTCAAGACATGAGCCTGCAGTAGCTTCCAAAGGCGCAGGACTCCCATCCCCGGAGTTGGCGGAGTGAAATGGCGGAGGGCCTAAACCAGTACAAGCATAACAAAGTTCCAACTCCGAGAAGTTCCTCTTCTTTCCAGAAGGCAACTCATTGAATCGATCCCCGAGCTTGCGGCTCCATTCATTCACGGAATTGGCATCAAACCTATCAAACTTTGGCTTTTGGTCTCCTCCCATCATCAGCCACACAAAGCCACCTCCTTCTCCATCTATTTACACCCACCAGATCTCCATCATCAATCAGCAGCAAAACCAAAATACTCCCCCCCCCGAAAACACACACACACACACACACACACAGGATCTTAACAAAAGAGCAAGGAGAAGCAAAAAGTGGAAGAAGACGAAGAAGAAGAAGAAGGCACATAAAGTGCAGAGAGTCTGTCGTGTCAAACAGGAATGTGTGTGTGTGTATGTGAGAGAGAGAGAGAGAGAGAGAGAAAATTCGTGAACAACTTTTTCTTTAAGCAAAAAAAAAATTGGGTCTTGATCCTTTTTGCTTTCCTTTTGGATTTCATTAATTTTTCTTCTTTCCTTTAAAAACCCACTTGTGTTGTATTTGCATTTTGGAGTTTGTGGGAATTCTTCTTGGGGATTGTGTTTTTCTTCTACTTCCTCTTCCTCCTCTTGTTGTTGTTGTTCCTCTTCGTCGTTTCCGTCTTGCTCTTCTTCTTCTTGTCTCCTCCTCATTTTTGTTTTCTTCTTCTTTTCCTTCTTGTTGTTCTTGTTCTTCGTTTCTCCTCCTCATTTTGTGTTGTGGTGTGCTGGTGTGGGTGTTTTTTTATTTTTTTATTGTAAAACTCGATTAAGTAATATTACAACTTTATATAAGTTTTCTAAAGAAATTATTGGCTCTGCCGCCTCAGAGTGAGACTCCTCAATACCATATGTGATGGAGATTTCATTTGGTCCCACATTTTGAGCAATGTTCACAACATGTTACTTTGAACTTTGAGTTCCTTAATGGGTATTAGAGTTATATCATATATGTCAGAATGTTCACAAGCTGTTAGTTTGAACTTTGAGTTCCTTAGTGGGTATCAAACTTATATCATATACAATGCAAAGTTCATTTGGTCTCACATTTTGAGGAATGTTCACAAGGTGTTAGTTTGAACTTTGAATTCCTTAATGGATATCAAAATTGTATCATGTATGATGTAGAGTTCATTTGGTCCCACACTTTTAGGACCGTTCACAAGGTGTTACTTTGAGTTCCATAGTGAGTATCAAACTTATATCATATATGTCACAAAGTTCATTTGGTCTCACATTTTATGGAATGTTCACAAGGTGTTACTTTGAACTTTGAGTTCCTTAATGAGTATCAAACTTTTGTTGTATATGATGTAGAGTTCATTTGGTTTTATTTTTTGAGGAATGTTTCACAAGGTGTTACATTGAGTTCCTTTGTGGGTATCAAACTTATGTCATATATGTCGAAAAGTTCATTTGGTCTCACATTTTGAGGAATGTTCACAAGGTGTTATTTTGAGTTCCTTAATGCTTATCAAACTTATACCATATATGTCATAAAGTTCATTTGGTATCACATTTTGAAGAATGTTCACAAGGTGTTATTTTGAACTTTGAGTTCTTTAGTGGGTATCAAATTTATATCGTATATGACATAGAGTTCATTTGGTCTTACATTTTGAAGAATGTTCACAAGGTGTTAGTTTGAACTTTGAGTTCATTAGGGGGTATCAAACCTTTACCATATATGATACAAAGTTCATTTGGTCTCACATTTTGAGGAATGTTCAAAAGGTGTTACTTTGAACTTTGAGTTCATTAGTGGGTGTTAAACCTATATCATATATGATGGAGAATTCATTTGGTCCCACATTTTGAGAAATGTTCACAAATTGTTATTTTGAACTTTGAGTTCATTAGTGGGTGTTAAACCTTCTCCTAGGAAAAAAGAATTTCAACTGAGATTTGTTGCAATCAATCCATGATGAAGTAGAACTAGCAATAACAGAAAAAGATGAAAGCAAAGGAAAACGGGTTGGAGGGTGGTGAAAAGTAATGAACTAGAATAAATTGACAATCGAGAAGAGACAGAAAAGGAGTCAAGAAACAACAACTTGATAGATGGGGAGGATTGTAAGGATCAAAACCACATGTAGCAACAAATAAAGAAGAAAAAATTGGCGAAGAAAATTTCAATTAGAGTTAGTTTTACTTTCTTCAACTTTCACCTAATGTTTTGATTTTGGTTAGGGCTTTTGTTTCATTTTGAACTTGTGTTCTAGTGGAACCTTTGGGATTTTAGTGAAATTGATCGTTGGACCGAAACATGTAGGCATCAACCTATTAAAAAGAGTTTTGGACCTTTTGTAGGTTCTTTTTTCAAGGGTCTAGGTTCTTGTAAAAGATGAGAAAGTAGGGTGGTTTCTTAGGTGTGTGGACCTAGAATTTGAGGATAATTTTCCAAATTGAAAAATTTGTCCCTTCCCCAAAGGAAAAAAACCAATTGACATTTTTTTTTAATCAATGTTGTACATAGTTATTGGAGTGGATTGGGATATTTGTGAAGAAGGTATCTAGTCCACCACAACTATTTTTTAAGAAATTTATGTGTGGCATTACTTATCTTAGGTCCTCCAGGATTGGGAATAGAAAGTGAATCCTATAATGTTTTAGCATTAGGATGTCTAGGTTGTGTTGAATCCAACACAATAATGATTGTGTCGCTCAAGCCTCTAGTGAAGTTAAGGTTTGGTTTTGGCATAATGCCCTAGTCAAGGACCCTTAGGCAATTTCCTATATTTTTCCTTTCAATTTGTTTAATATTTTGTGGTTGGCTTTGTAAATTTAAAGTTGCCTTATAATAGTAGGTAGTTTCTTAATAAATGAGGCATGTGCTCATATTAGGCTTCCTTTCTCATGGGCACCAAACATCTCATGTCCCTTAATTCATCATGTCCCATCGAACTTCATCCTTCCTATCACCCATTTGTTCTATCATGTGCCACCATAGATCTAGTTTCCACCCCATCTCCCATACAAATCACGCACTTTCCATTAATTCCCCTTCCCATCTTAACAAACCACACACCATCCACTAATTCCCCTTACCAACCCCTAGCCCTTCGGGTGAATGTAGGGCCCCAACCCTACACTTTCCCAAACCCCCTTATTCACGCACATGTAGGACCTTTTCCCCTTCCACTCTACCAACCCCTCCAGTTACACATGAACAAAACCCCCAACCTACCTTCATCTCCTCATCACGTTTGAAACCTCCACCTAATGTCTTTTGCCCCACTTGTTGCATCAAATTACTAGTCAAAGGTTAGCTTGTCATTAATGTTCCTATCAAGCACCCAATTCATCTAATCCAACCCCCATGACCATCCCGACTGAATACCCTCCCTTGTTCCCACCCTGCCTACATTAACCTAGATTTAGGTTTTGTCTTTGGATGTCTTCAGGTCCTTTCATTTATACTTTCATCATTTTCGATTATATGACTACATCCATGTCGCTCTACAACATGACGTACAAGTGACATTTCATTTTCCATTGGATAAGTTAGCACAAGACCCTTATGATGTGGTAGTTTAACACTTGCTCTTTTTATTACCCCAATGGTGTCTCACTTTGCCCTTTCGTGGCGAAGCAATGGGCATAAGGAAATGTGGATTTGACTCAAGTGTTTTTTAGCAAGCGATTGGAAAAACTTGCAAGAGAAGTTTTTTTTGCGAACTTAAGCTTTGGCAGCAAGTTCCAATTCAGTGCCTTTTCCTTAACATGATCCCCTAACTCATAAACACCTTCTTTGCAATTTAGTTTTTGGACGTGCAAAGGAATATTCTAGAACAACCTACGCCTTGGAACCATATTCCCCTACACCCACGTCTTCTAACACCACTTTAACTCCCATTGCACTACACCTTGAATCAAATGGTTACTTCTTGTTTTTCTTAAAAGACTATAAACTAAACCAAGACCTCAAAATTTATTCTAATTCCTTCAAACTAGCATTCCAACGCATGCCCCGTATATTAGCAAGTGGTCATTCTAGGATGGTTTTTGAACACCTTTGAGATTGTTTTCACCCAAAAGATTCAACAAATGGATTCCCTTAGTTATTTTAGCTTTGTTATCATATTGTTAAAGGTCACATTCCACCTCGAATTACACATGTTCTTGGTGCGACCCACTTTTAACCATGACCAAGCCTTCAAGCAAAGTTCATCCCATTACAGTGGGGGAAGATTATATCAACTCACAAGCCGCACATTATGTTTTCAATTTCGTGACATCTTCGCAACACGTCTTTCCCCACACCAATTCAAAATCGCAATTAAAGGTAATTGTGAAACAATAATAGTCCACGACATCAAGTGCACCTTAAACCTTCACTCCAATTGGGGGGTCTCAGTTTGCTTGAATGTCCATAAAATATTGTCCCCCACAATTTTTTGGGTAATTTTTGGAATAAAATACCATATAATGTGATATGAAATGTTTTCAAATGAAAATTTAAAATTGCAATATTGTAATGAGTAACAAACACATCATAAAAATGTTTAAATTTATCCAAACATATGAATATAAGTGGTATTTTGATGGTATTGTACAAACATCAAATTCTAATCATGTAGAACAAATACCTCATATATTTATGGCAATGTTATAGTTAAAATTATTTGTATGAAAATAAATTAGTGCATTTTGATTGATATAAAATAAATGCATCTTTTCACCAATATTTAAGGCTATCCATTAATAATGATTATGGTAACTTGGGTATTTTTAACTGTTGGAATGGTCCACGTGGGAAAATACCACATTTTATTATGAAATGAAATGATACTAATTTTAAAGGTGTTAACAAGTACACTGGCACCCTATCAAGTTTTGTTTGTGAAAATATATATGGTAAAGATGTGGTTTTTGAATTGGTGTCAAGGTCTCCATTGGTTGTAGTGAATACCAATGAAATACTGAAAAAGAAGTGTCCATCAAGGTCCCAAGGTTAGAAAACATGTGCCACCTATCCATGAATTTTGAAATGTGTAATAAAATTTTGCCGCCAATTATTCTCCCCCCATATATATGACACAATATAGTGTCAGTGCATCAAATATTTTTGATAGGTTGAGTTTTTTTTGCTAAATGAAGTCATATATTGGATGAAATCTCATGGATACATAGTCAATGGATGAAATAATAATTCGATGAAATCCATCCAAAACAATTAATGTGTAGGTGTTTTAGTGCATGTGTACCAATGGATATGTGAATTCATGAATTGGATGAAATAAGGTGATCGGATGAAATCAAATCCTAATTGGTTGAATTTTCTTTGCTGGATGATTTAATATATTGGATGAAATTCATCAAAAATAATTTATTTAAGTTTTTAAATGAATTTGTATTGATGGATGAAATCAAGAATTGGATGAAAAGGTTTGATTGGATCAAATTGAAATTGAAATTGGATGAAGTGCAACAATAGGATGAAATATGACTAGATGACACATTGTGATAAGTTAAAATCAAGGCTTGGATGAAATATGACAATCAATCGGATGACATCGTTGCTAGATGAAACATTTTCTAGATGAAATTGTCAAGCATGACATCTACGATTCTAGTGGATGAATATTTATGGATGAAATGGTTTAGCATTTAAACACTTCATGAACTTTCAAAATTGTTTTATGCCTAGACATGATGTCGATGTTCATTCCCTAATAGGCTTCAACCATTTTTTCTCCAAGATGATATCACTTAAATGCGTGCTTTAAATGCAATTGTTGGTGTGTAGGGATGTCATTTGTGCTAACATTTGGTGAGGCATACGAGGAGAAGGACGTTTCAATGTTATGTAAGAAGCTAGAAAGGTAAGATGTTCTTTCTTTAACATTTTGAAGCTCTATGTTTATGCATTGATGCTAGTTATGCACGGTTAGGGTTTCATAAAGGTTTGGATAGACTATGAAATGATTGAAAGTGCATTGTGAGAAAGGGTTTTGGGCACCTTTCCCACAACATTCAACCCCATGTACAACATGGGTTCTCTCGTAATCATTCAATTGACCTAGAGTGGCTTCTATTCTAGTCGGATCAATTATTAAAATGTAATATGGCTTAGTGGTAAATTAAAATCCACAATTAGTTGCAAGGAATCAACTAGTCCCAACCTCCATAAGCTTGATGGATGTTTGATGGTTGGTTTAGACACCTTATGCATTGGCATAATATCTTATGGGAATGGGGATCGTTACTGCAAATATGTTAAGCCCATTACCCTCTTGTTATGTTTGATACATAACATTAATGATTTGAAACTAACATCACATTCAAGTGTACTAATTCTTAGGGAAATTTGAATGCAAATAGTCCAAATATGGGTGTACATATTATAAAGTTGGTGCCCATTATAGCTATGGAAGTTGCAAATATAAGGATGCTACAATCCCATGATGTGAATGGAGGGTGATAAAAAATGGATGAACTACATGAGAAAGAGCCACATCGCTTCACATGTCTCCATTTCAAGTTGGGCATGAGATGTTACAAAAGTCAAGATAGAGAGAGAAATGAACCAAGTGCCACATGCACATGTATTTGCAAAGGAGGTAGAAACTCCCTTTCTTTCTTTCTTTTTTCTTCTTCCAAAATTCCATGAGTATTACAACTCATGCAAGGTGATTGCATAAGTCAGGAAACACATTTTGCCATCAAGCCAAATCCTCTCCATTGTATAGTATGAGTCCATTTCCTTCATTATTTCCCTTTTGTTCATTATAATTTTTCTTTGTTATTTTAGTGTTTATGTTGTTAACAAATGGTGGTCTTCAAGGAAAAGAAGAGAGTCATGCATTAATGGTCCAAAAGAAATTCATTACTTATTGTGTTTGTTCAATGCATGGTGCTAATTTGGGAATCAATTTTTGGTTGTGGGGAATTGATATTTCATCAACTTTGTTGATTTTTGGGGTTACTTTCCAATTAATAATTCATTGAGTCTTAATGTCATATGACAAAAAGAAGAAGGGATATTGGTAAATAATTTTGTTCAATTTGCAATAGTGATGTAAGATTTGGTAATATAATAATTTTAAGCATTTCATCTATTTTTGAACATTGGTTTGAAGATGTCTATTGTGTGGTGGTGGAATATAGTTATCATTAGTATATTTTGAATTAATACAAGATTCATGTCTTCACTTCTTAAAGTTTGTTGTTATTTCATTTGAATTTGCCATAAATCTTCATAGGTATTTCAAACCTTTGTTGGCCCACAAAAAATCGAAAATGATTATTATAAAAATTGCAACTAATATTAGTTTTGAAACATGCAATAGCTTCAAGAATTTAAAGAATTTCCAAGTTAGGTCAAAAGGTTTATAAAAATGTTACATATAAATTATTTTGATTCATGTATTCATGCTTTTACATTATGACTCATCGTCTAATCCATTTGGCAGATTCAAAATTATTGTGGCAACCCTAATAGGTAGTTGAATCTCCATAGAGATTTCTGACTATGGGCAAAGGACTTGGCTTTTACTCTGAGATTGGGAAGAAAACTAAAGGTTTCCTCCACATTTTTTGATCTTACGACTTTGAATCAAATTTACTTTCTTTGCGATTTTTAAAGATTGGGCACACTAACACAATTAACTCCAGTAGGCAAATTGAATTGTTACAATAATGTGTCTCTTGTGGATTGGGATGACTTTTTTGTTCTATTAACTTAACATTACTTGTCATTTCAAGTAAAAAGACTATTTTGGTTCACACTTTCAAGCAACATCAACTATAAATGTTAAATATTATTGTTTCACATATAATGTTATGTGCCAATAGTCCACTTGAAATGTAAATATATATATTTAAAAATCTATATTGCATTTTTCATTCATTATTCACTTCAAATTGCATATAACTTTGTGTTAAATGTTCAAAGTAATTTGGTGTCTTTTTGCAGATTATCTTATGAAGGATTACATGTACGATCAAAAATTCACCATCACCACAAACACCAACTTAGGATTGGTGAGGCTATTTGTGCAATATATGAAAAAGATACCAAAAACATCTATCCACTGTAGGGATCATGAATCCATCAATGTCATTATTCTTATCAATTATTGCATCATTATTCATTCCATCCATGATGGATCATTTTTATTATCCCATCACAGTGTATTTGACTTTGTACATTCACTACTAGGTTTGTCCACTCATGAACATTGTAAGACAAATTGAAACTTGACACATGCATACTTTCAACATGTGGATATTTGTTTTTAGGGATTCTCCACAACAGGAACCAAGGCAGGGGAAGGGATGGTTGGTGATATTACCACTTCATTCACACATCAAAACATTTCTACAAATGTGAAAATTGACACCAAGTCAAATGTAGGCAACCTAATCACAACCATTAAGTTTTGAGGAATTAATTTTTTCAACATGTAGATGTATAAAGGAGTAAAAGATTAATCCAAATGCCAAGTGAGATCTACTAACTTTACTTATTGACACACTAATTGTTTTTCAAGAAAAAAAGTATCCAACTTAGTTCAAGAGGGGAATGCACATTATGGGAGTATTGACATTGGGAAATAACAAATAACATTGGGAAACCTATCAAAGAAATTAGAGTCCAGGTCTTGTGTCATATGTGGGTTGAAGGTCTTATTAACAATTTGGAATTGTTTAATGTTAATAGGTGTTTACAAATGTAACAATTGATGATTTTGCACCAGGAGCAAAAAGTATATTTAGTTTTTCAATACCTGATCACAAGTATGGGAAGGTATCACCTATTTGATCCTTTTCCAATGATATCCCAACACACTAATATAAATCATGTGATTTTATCCATTTTTTCCAAAAGGGTTTTGATTGTCACCTTCAAATCAAATTTTTCAAAACAAAATATCCACATGCCTAACAAGATTTGTGTACAAACATGTTTCATGAGTCTATAATATTGCATTTGTTAAATATGAGGTTAGCAATAATGGATTTAATTTAAAATGAAAATTTTAACCAAGGGTGTTGCTACAATTATGTCATGTATTATATTCCATTGTGCCTATATTTACAATAAATGCATATTATTAAAAAAATTAATTCCCTTTTAAAACAAATTGTTTCATATATTTATAATAAATACACAATTTTGAAATTTGATTTTTTTAATAAAAAAATCAATGTGTTCTTTCAAAAGAATGGCCTTCAAAAATTGTCACAACTATTCAAGAGGTTGTACATATGTGTTATTTAGATTTTAACTTTGTATGCATTGTAGCTTGAATTTCTATATGATCAAGAATTTGGAAGTGTCACATGCAACATTGGATTGTCACAATTTCCTATTGTGGAGGCGAGTGGAACCATTGGCAAGGATGGTTTAGCCCTTGGTGGCGAAGTGGCTTTTGATCCTGAATTAGGACGTTTCACCAAGTACAATGCAGCTATTGGAATTGCAAAAAAAGACTTCAATGCATCTCTCATCTTGTATGTTTATTCTTTCCAACAAAATTCCACATTCAATTTTCTTTTTTGTTTGATATTTGTTTGAATTTGTGGGTTTGTCATATTAAGATGTTCATAACTTTATCTATATGTATTTACAACACCTAAGTGTTTGGCTTCACAGACTTGAGAAAGGTGATGTGTTAAAAGCCTCTTATTCACACACAATGAATCCAATGACCAAAACAACTATTGCTGCGGAAATCGGACATACATTTTCAAGGAATGAAAATACGATGATAGTTGGTGGTCTATACGAGTTTGACATGTCAACTATAATCAAAGCCCGTTTGAACAATTCTGGACGAATTGGTGCATTAGTGCAATATGAATGGAGGCCTAAATCAACAATCACCTTTACAGGGGAGGTAGACACTAAAGCTTTAGAAAATTCTGCAAAAATTGGTTTGGCTTTGGCAATGACATCTTGAAAAGTAATAATTAATGGATGAATTTTTTATAAAAAAATCTTGTGATGTAATGTGCATGATGTAACGCTAGTTGGGTTGGATTGTTATATAAAACATTTCATGTTATCAATTTTGACTCACAACTTAAAGGTTCTGAATTGTGTGCCATGCAACATTCATGCTTATGGCACACACAATACAATGAAATTCTTTTAAGATCATACTTCCAAAGTAGCTTCAATTTTGTATGATTTCATAATGATTTGAAGCCATCTCTTTCAATCCATAGATGGGAGAAACACAAAGTGCCCAAAAATGTGTTTGCTCCATTTGCTACCCATACATGGTCCTTACAACTAACATTCATAATTTGTACACATAAGAACATATTTGTCTTTGCATATCAATGGATTTACAAAACATGATACATGAATATATTATGGAATGAATGTAATTTGCCCAAACCATTCCATTATGTAATTATTTGCAAATAACAACTTCTATGACATAATTTGAGTGGGCTAAGTTTTAAATGGGCAAGTGTTAATTCACATATGTGTTTTTTGCCCAAAAAGATACCTAAAAGGTCACAATATTTGCTACCTATTCATAATTATGTCAATGTACAATTACATTATGCAAGTTAAAAAGTAATTTGTTGAATTTAAATTGTGTCACTAATAAGAGCTTTAATTTCATCAAACGATAAATTGAATTTTGCAGTCTTGAACATTTTTACCTTTTAAAATGTGAAGCCCCAACCACACTTTTTCTATAATCAATTACAAAATTTAAAAAATGCCATGAAAAAATATTTTATTAACATTACTCCATTGCAAGAGAGGGAGACAACAACACATGTTACCTTGAAACTTTTTCTTTAAGAATAAACAAGGGAAGATTCAGTGCAATGCCCCCACCACCACAAAGTTCTAGCCTATTTTTTTATACAGGACTAGGAGACCAAGGCTATATAAAGCAAAATTTCCTTCCCAATTTATGGGAAGGAAATTTTGTTTTCAACTACTTTGATTTGCCAATGTCAATATTTTTTTATTGGAGAAAATTTGTGGAAAAGTGAAAGTCAAAAAATTATAAATTCAATAATGAAATGGTTTTGGGGTTTTAAATTGCATAATTCAATTAAAAATGGTAAAAATCATCATATATTTATATTTGGTTTTTAATGTGTAGCTATACAAAGATGATTAAGGTAAGTTTATGATAAAATGGGCCATTGCAAATGTAATCACTCCTAAATAAAATGCTTGTGAATTTTCAACTTGATTTAGGATTTAATATTGTTCATGGAAGCTACCTATTGTGATGTATACATTTAAGAATGACATATACAAATATGAATCACTTTTATCAACATTTGAGGGTGAAAAAAGTTAATTTATCATTTCTAACCACTCTTGAACAATGAATTTTTTGGTATTTTTAATGGAGTTATTTTGTCATGTTCCAACTTATGTTCATTGAAATAGGTGGCAATTAGGACTCACAAAATGTATACACTAGAAGATAAATGGGTTTTTACAACTAGTTTATGTAACTAGTTTTTAGTTGCAAACGATGTTTGCAATTAAATTTCCTTTACTTGTGTTGGACAAGTTGCAAGCGACAACCATTCATGGAAGGAAAGAAAAATCAACAAAATACATGTTCATCCATTCACCCAATGTATACATATGGTCGCTTGTAACTAATTTGGTAAACTTTGTGCTCTTATCATACGCTGCCACATGTCATTAGTTTAATATATTTTTAACAATAAAAATTTATTTATGAAATTATGAAATAATCTACATGTCCAATTTCTATGTTTGGATGATTTTTAATTGTGCCATGTGGCATATAAATTAAAAAATTCCAAGGTCAATTTAAGTAGGTAGGTGTAATTAGGTCAAACTACAAAGGTAGATAGGTAGGTAGATAGGTAAATAGGTAAATAGCTAGATGGAAAGGTTGGTTAGGGATGTAGGGTAGCTAAAAGGTAGGTACATAAATTTTTAAATTTTTTTTGGGTTAAGCCTTTTAATTTGCTCATCCCACATAGCCCACATTTTGAATGTGAAAATGCGAGGCAAGGACTTTCTTTATATACTTTTCAAAATGAGAATGGAAAACAAACCTTATGGGATAAATTTTGAACTTGGAGTTTACTTGCAAATTGTTTTGCAATTAAAAAATTTAGTTATAAATTATTTACAACTAGAAGGCTCATTCTATATTTTTTATCTTTATTTTTATTCTTGTAAATTACATGATTCAATGGGTAAGTGACTAACTAACTAACTTGTTAATTAATTAATGAAAAAACTAGCTATTCATTAATTAATTAAATAATAAACTACCAATGAATTAATATATTATTAAACATATAGGAATGATAATTCAATTTATTTAAAATTATAATTATAAATTTATATTGTTTATAAATATATAATAATTATCAATAATAATTATTCAAAATAATTATATATATTAGTAATTTATTAATTAACATTTAAAATGAATAAAGAGTCGAAAATTCCATCGCAAAGCCTATTTGTATATAATAATATTATTAAAATTACATTCTCTCTCGAAGAGAAAAGCACTAAGTTATGAAACTAAGTTGCCCCAATAAGCAATTTTTCATGGGGAGAAATAGATTGAATTACTTTTTCCCCTAGGGAAAAGGGGATTAAATTCCCCCATGGAGAAATGGATTATGTTCCCCTTTGGAACAAATTCTTGAATGTTTGAGTCAAAATTACAAGGTGTACAATTTGTCCAAATAAATGTTTTTTATACCATTGGAAAGATTTTAAAACTTAGATATCTAAAATGATATTGGATTTTCAATTTGAAGGTATGAACTAAAAGTTATGATGAAAAGAAGAGTCAGTAGTCAAATTTCCCTCGAAGAGCAAGTTCTTGAATGTTGAGTGAAAAGTACAAGGGATAAAACTTGTCCAAATGAAATGTTTTTTATATCATTGAAAAAATCTCCAAGAATAGATATCCAAAATGAACTTACAATTTGAATTTGAGGGTACGAGTTGAAAGTTATGATGAAAAGAAGAGATAGGGTTCAAATTTCCCTCGAGGAGCAAGTTCTTGAATGTTTGAATCAAAATTACAACGGGTAAAATTTGTTCAAATCAAATGTTTTTTATACCATTGAAAAGCTCTCAAAGCATAAATGTCTAAAATGATCTTGGATTCTCAATTTCAAATATAAGCTAAAAGTTATGACAAAAAAAAAAAGCCGAGGGTCAAATTTCCCCCAAGAGGAGGGAAAAATTTAACCCCCAACACTTCTTTTCATCATAACTTTGAGCTCACACCCTCCAATTGAAAATGCAAGTTCATTTTAGATATATGTTCTTTGAGGGATTTCTAATGGTATAAAGAGAATTTGACTTGGAAAAGTTTTACCCCTTATAATTTCAATTCAGACATTCATGAACTTTTTTCTTCACGGGGATTGGAATTTGACCCGTTGCCCTTCTTGTCATCATAAGTTTTAGCTTGTACCTTCAAATTGAAAATCCAATATCATTTTAGATATCTACGTTTTGAAAGCTTTCCAAAAATATAAAAAACATTTGATTTGGACAAATGTTACCCCTTATAATTTTAGTTCAAACATTAGAAAAATTTGCTCCAAGGGGGAACATAGTCCCTTTCTCCCTAGGGAAAAATACAACATTAATAATAATAACATCATATACAATTATTATTTTAAAAAATTTAAACAATAGTTAATTACTAACATGTATATAATTATTTTGAATATTTATTAGTTATATAATATGATGTTATAATCAACATTTTAAATAAAAGACATTTGATTTGGACAAATTTTACCCCCTATAATTTTGACTCAAACATTCGAGAACTTGCTCCCCAGTTAGGGGAACATAGTCCCCTTCTCCTTGGGGGAAATTGCGCCATGGGGGGGAACATAGTGCCCTTCTCCCCAAGGAAAATCGCTTTTATGACTATAAAAAAAAAATCTATAAAAAAAAATTATACATCACCTTTCATATACACATGTTTATTTTAATATCCACCCATATATTATTGAGTAGAATACATATTATACATCAATATAAATCCATACACCTTATAATTACTTAAAATACACTTTGAATACACATAGGTTTGCAACCCATTTGATTAGATTTGTAAAAAATGGAGCATAACTGGGTCTTATTGGATGAAAACCATGTTAAAAATTGTTCAAATGGAGGAATAAAAAAAACATTAGTCATAAAGTAGTTGTAGTATAGTTGCAAGCATAACTAAATGCAAAAAATAATTGAAGAAATAACCAATGATAGTTGCAAATGATAAATAATTGCAAGTAGTCACAAATTGATTGGTTACAAAAACCTAATTTTCTTCTAGTGATAATAATTGGTTATACTACATTCATTGACATAAAATGTGAGCTATAAATCATGTTAAAAGTTTTTTTTTTTGGTGACAAAGATGTTCATAGTTTGTTTATTTGTGCAATTAGTAGAAGTGAAATTTAAATTCCCACAAAATATTTCACATTACTATAACAACATATTTGCATTTCATAAGCATGTGTTCATTATTTCTATTTTAAGTCTCAACAAACTTAACATTGTAGTTCATTCCCACATCAGATTCATAGTTACTGCATATAACCACAATCTACATTTCAAAATACATTGTAATATATATTTTTTTAAAAAACTCCAAAAACAATAGTACAATTCATTTCATCATAATCTAATAATACAAAAAATTCACACAAAAGTTGAACATATAATTCACTGTAGAAGTCTATGCTTTTCTATATTAATAAGAACATCAATCCCAATTACAACATAATCCCAAGTTTTGTTGAAAGAAATCCCAAAAGAACACTTAAAATTTGTGTTATATCAAAATAACGTTTATGGTTTTTTACTACAAGTACCTCTAGCTCTTCCTATTCTTTTCTAAAAACTCCTTGTCTCATCATGTTTTCCTCCTCCTTTGTTTTCCAAAACTTTCCCCCTTCCAAACCATCCCAAGTCACATCATTATGATCCAAAACAACAAGAATTCAAAATTCAAATTAATAAAATTCCCTAATTAGTCCTTATTGTAATTGCCTTGTTCATCTCGAATCACATACTCAGCTTGCCCCCTTAACATTACCCCTTTTGTACTTTGGATTTCGTCCTCGAAATCCTTGTAAAATGAAAAAAATGAAATGATAGTATTCTATATCCTTGAAACATTTGCTTCCCCCTACCAGAGTGATGTAATCCCAATCTACACATAAACTAGTGGTTCTATATCTACATTTTGCTCTATAATTCCACTCCTCCCCCACTAATTCAGTTTATGGTTCTATGTCCAGATGTTGTATCTTGAATATCTCTTGTTTTGGTGTTATAATAGCCTCCTCCTTTTCCTATTCATGAATTCCCTTTGGTTCTTTTTCTTCCTAACCCCCTCATCTAAGGTCCTATGGTATCTTTGGTTGTACCTCCTCCTCTTAAGCTACTCCACTTCTAAGGTTTTGCGATTCCTCAATCTTAACTTCCTCCTCCTGAGCTATCCCATTCGGCCCTACTTATCTTTCTTCATCCTAGCCCGATACCATTGTATTTGTTGGACTACCACAAATGAAAATTGGAAATTTTTTTTGATCAATTTCCAACTTGTACTTCAAAAAAAATTCATTAGCTTTATGCTAAGCCAGATTCTTCTCCAACTCCTTTACAAAATATTCCTCTGCAATCTCCCACCATTCTTTAGATTTTGCCTCAAAGTCCTTCAACTTTTTCTTCATCCTCATTAGTGTATAGTACTATAACACCAATTCATAATCCTCTAGTTTTTTCTTAATACTAGCTGGATCCAAACTCTTCCTCTATTCCTATGCCCTCTCCAATTATGCTTATAGGTGCTATAGAGTTTTCTAATACTCCTTCTTGTCCTCCATTAACTGCTTTCTTTCTGCCTTTGGTATCTTTTTTCTAAGCTTTTCAGACTGCAACAAAGATACATTCTTTAGATTTATCAATTCCAAGTTTTTCAAAACATTCTCCTTCTCCTTCTTTTCTTGAGTTAGTGCTTTCACCTGACTATCCAAAGTCTCTTGTTGTTTCTTATGAAGAAATAATGTTTTTTACAAAATTTCAAATTTCAACTTTCTGCCTTAAATTTTGGAGTTTTTCATCCTATGATTTCAATCGTGTTGTGCTACACTTGAGCTCCTCATTCTCATCCTATAATTTATTAATAAGTACTTCATTTTTCTGCTTAGCCTATGCCCTGTTTTTCCTCTAGATTTCCACATTATGTTGGAATTCTCTTTCCTTGTCCAATTCATCTTGTAACACTACCTTCTCCTTCTCTCCCGTAACGAATATGTTAATAAGAGTGTTTACCTCCAAAGTTAAATTCCCCATATTTAGACTTGTAATTGCCACGGTCTAAAAGAACTCAACTGCTTTATCTGGTTTCATTACTTCTATAACTATTTCCTCCACGGACTTTGGTGGACTTGTCTATGTCATAAAATTTCCAAATCCTTTTAATATGATCCCAGCTCCTATACCATTTTTCTCCCCAGTTTAAATTCAAATGGGAATCCTTTTGCAGATTTTGGCCTATTAGGTGGTACCTATAGTTCTACTAGTCTAAACTCTTCAAAAGCATGACGTGTCGCCACTCTCTACGTCTATAATTCAGTAGCATGTAGACTTTTTTGTGTCTGTTGTTGTTGTTGTTGCAAATGTTGTTGCAAATGTTGAATATGTTTTGGACTTGCAGTGGTTTCCATCTAATTTGCACATACATCCCCTTCAAAGTGTAGATGTTCCTCGCCCTCTAGAAACCTTATGTCATGTTCTCTTTTAACTCCCTAACTTTGCTCCCTTGGTTGTTTCTCCTTTGGTGATGTCATTTGTGGTATCTCCTACCTCTACTCCCTCGGTTGTTTCTCTTGTGGAGATGTCATCTATGGTATTATTGCGGTTTGTTTAATTGCCTATAACACTGGTGGCATTTCCTTGACCAATATTGGTAGTACAAATGGTTCCACTCTACCCTTCATCATTTTTTGTGCCTTCAAATATGTGCTCTCATGTTCCTTCTTCACTCTTAAACTTGAAGCTCCTCTTTCTTCAACTCGGTTCTTCCTCTTGAGACACTTCTTGGAGAGTTTGCTGCAACTTTCTTTCTGTTTTCTAGTGTTGTCCACATCTCCTCCCTAGTTCTTTTAACGTTGGCTAATGGTTTATGTGGATTATCCTTTTGATGCACAAATAGATATTAAAAGATTTTAAACAATACCAAGGTAGATTGACATGTATATTTTTTATCCCCTTTATTTTCCTTAACATACTTATACCACTTATCCAATTCACTACATAGACTATTGAATATAATATGTGCCCAATTTACTTTCTGCCCCTTCTCTACTTTCACCAATGTAATAACATTTTTGTTACAAAAATATTGTACCTTCTCCTTCTAATAAACGAAAAATACAATGGCAAGATATTTTTAAAAGTATGGCAGAACCTGACTCTTTGCATTCCATTGAACTGCAGAAAAACTTGTAAGTGTAAGTCTACAATTTTATAATGCCTAAAATACTAGTGACTTTGACGCACCCCCACATTCCTTGAAAAATTCGAATGCAAGTTCAAAAGTGAAGACATTGGAAGAAGAATGAGTTGGGGTACGTTCCCTAGCTCACAACATTTCAAGGATAGAGGGGCGTGCTGGAGCTCTGGGATGGGAATTAGGACAAGTGACAAGCGGGTTAATTATTCACACGGACTTGCACAAACCAAACAACAAGTTGGTTAATGCATAATTGGAGCACTTTTGGTGCACGAACGAGCTATGGGCATACACGAACTCACAAGACTCACCACGGCCCAAACTCAGGGGAAGTTACCACCTTCTCCCTTATAGTATTCTTTGTGATTAGTCATGAAGGTTACATCCAAATGTCATTTTTTCTCGAGACTCCCAAGTTGGGGGTCCCAAAATTCCCAAAATTGGGTCTCTCGGCACTTGGGAAGGTCATAAGTTCTTGTGCAGACCTTCGATTGAGGTGAGGTATAAAGTAAAGTTGTAGCCTTCATCGAAAACTTTCCAATAATAGTGACATGCCACCTACACACATGTATTTCAGGGCAATTCCTGACATTTAGTGGTCGAGAATCAAATTGACACTTTGACTCCCAACCTTTCTTTTGGCCATAACTTATGTTTTAGGTATTCAAATGGGTCATGCAAGCCCATTTTAGACATCTAAGTTTCAAACCAATGGTATAAGGAACTCTCTAATCCAATGAGTTTTGACTTTTGAACTACTTCTTTGAAAATTTGAAACTCCATAGGGCTTTTAACTCCCAAAGTGGGAGTCCACTTGGGAATGTGTGGGTTCATTCCCTCACACTCCCAAGAGTGCAAATGTGATTCATGGGTTGCACTTTCAATTTGTGCCTTTCCATGCTTTTGCCTTGGTCATGAGCCTAAGGTTAAGGTCATGACAGATTTATTAACCTGTCTTTTTAGTTTTCTACATACCCTTTCATACACACTCCAAAAACATCTACAATTAATTTTTTGCTAATTACATACACCTTATCCTTATGCTCAAAGTAAATATTTGTGCCCTTGATCAATAATGTGTTAAAAAATTCCAACACTACATTAGGCATCGGCGTTTTTGACCCCATCAAAAATAAAAGAACAAGCCCTACTTTAAAAGCCCAAGTTTCTTCCATAGCAATATCCTTCGAGTTTTCCATCTGCTCTATATGTTTGTCATAGTTATGTTTTTCTATGTCCACATGAATGTCGCAACCCCACTTTGGCCAAGTGTGGGGGTGAAGCCCAACACTTGGAAAAGTTCGAGGTTTGGAGTCCGCCAGGACTCCTGAATGTTCAGAGCTCGACAGCAAGGCCCAAAACACCTCGCATTGGGGTGTTATTGGTGTCATTGGAAAGTTCTTGAAACGTAAATATCGAAAATGGCCTCGCATTGGCCATTTGGACATTTGCAGCTCAAGTTATGAGCAAAAGAAGGGTCGGGAGTCAAACTGGCAGTTTGACTCCCGACCACTAAAAGTCGGGAATCGACCTCTTCCCGACGTCGCCTTGGGGAGGGCGACACGGCATTGAAAAGCTTTCGACGAGAGCTACAACTTTGGTTCAAGACTCGTCCCAATCCGAGTTTGGGGCGAGGAGCTGTGGCCGTCCAAAGTCCCGGGACTCCAACCCGGGACAGTTTCGGGACTCTATTTCGGGAGTCCCAACAAAATGTGTCATTCGGATGTAGCCTCCGCGACCAGCCGCAGAGAATACTATAAGGGGGAAGGTGGTGGCTTCCCCCGAGTCCAGGCCGTGGTGAGTCTTGTGTGTCCAAGTGCCCATGGCAAGTCCCAACACCAAAGGGTGTCCCGAATGTTAAACTAACTTCTTATGGTTGGTTTTTTTGGATGCAGATTCACACGAGCTAAGTTAGTCCCTCTTCCTAGTCTAATCCCTGGGCTCCCAACTCGACCCTCTACCCCTTTTTAGAGTTGGAAGCCGAGAACGTGCCTCCAAGTCTCAACTTTCTACAACTTGACTTTGTGAAACCTTCAAATGGGTTTCACCCCGTGACTTGGGAGCGTGTCAATGAAACTCTTAGGATCTAGAATTTTAATAGCTTTCTCCATAAGTGTAACTTTGTCTAGGATTGTGCGTATTTTTTTCGCTACCGTTTCCACTTTAGGTTACGCCATCTCCATTAACCTTTGTTGTGTTTTTGCCATTGTCTACACCTTTATGGCTTATTGTACTTTCAACTATACTTATGTGAATAATTGTTCTTCCTATGCAACAACATTCTCCTCCCTTGCATCCTTTTGCATTATCTATGCCTCCATATGATGATGTTCCTTAACTTCATCTTCCTTCGATTCTTCAATGCACACCAAATTTATTGATGTAATTTTTGGTTCTATCTGTTCTCACGCATGCCAACGCTATTTACTTCTGAGCAAAAACTCAATTGTAAATGTTTTAGTTGTATCTATGTCTTGAATTATTATATGCGTGAATTGTATCTTCACATTATACGCCTTCCATTCTGTAGATTCCAAAAATGATGATGAATGTGAAGCAACCTTACAACCAATGGTTGAATATTCAACATTCCTTATTTCTTTACTCTTCTCAACTCCTTTTCTACTTTTTTTTTTTTCAATAATTCTTCTTCCTCCTCCTGCCTTTGCTTGTGTTCACTCCCATGTGCTTCCTTTTCCCTTGTTATTTGCTATAATTTTTCAATTACACTCTCTACACTCATATTGTTGTGAATTCCAAAACTTTAAAAACACACAACTTCCAGTAACAAGCATAAACTGCTTTCAACGGTTATTTCATTTTTTCACGTCCTTGAACATCTTGCCTATCACATTCATTTTTTCATCTACCCACTATCTTTTAATTAACACATGATCCTCAAAATTAATACAACCCATCACTACAAGTTTATGTTTCCTTTGTACAACCATGTGGAAGCACTTAGCATCATCATTATGAATGAATGTCACAAATTTCATCTTCTGATTACTCCACATCCGTAATCTCCCTCCATTATTTGTACTGATTCCATTTCGTTCGCCCTATACCCCTTTTGTTGACTATGCCCATTTATTGGTTGACTGTGAGAACACATCTTCTAACTATATTGATTTTTTTGTTGACTGTGCCTACAATTATAAGGATTGTGTGAATATTCTTGATGATCGAGAGAATATTGTTGCTAATTTAATCGATACTCTTGGCATATCATCTTTAAATCATTACATCCCAAATCTTGCACTATTACAATTATTGTTCATTTATAGATCGAAAATAAAAATTATGTTCACCACTGGATTTGTGATCTATTTTTTATCTTCATCATTCTTCATTTGTGGTCTTTATTTCACATTTGTCATCATCCTCCTCTATGTCAAAATTCACCTCTTGAACTCCACCTACATTTTTTCCCCAATATATTAGCATTTGTTGTTCTTTTTTTGGAGCTTCAGATTCCATATATTTATAAGGTTTGAGCTTATTCACGTTGACCAACATAGGGTTAGTTTCAAACTTTTCAATGGTCATCAATAACATAATGTTATTTAGCAACACATATTGTGTTATGTACAATCCAAACCATTTCCTAGTAAACTTCCTTAGGTGTGACTTATTACCCTTTGGAAACCACAAAACATAATCATCAAAACTAAATTGTTTTTCTAGATTCTTTTGTTAACTCCATAATGCTATACTCCACTACTAAATTCCTACAGTTTCTACAACTTGCATTCTAGCTTCTTGCAACTTCTTGAGGTCTAATTCTACTAGTTAAAACTCTCATTGGAGTATTGTCTCTCTCATCTCCACCAACAATTAGAATGATGTGCTCTATGGGTATTAATGGACGTAATCCATACACTAATTGATATGGTGTATACCATGTTGCTACTTTGTATGTAGTTCTGTATGAAAATAACATTGTAGACAAATGCTCATCCCAATTTGTTTTATTTTCATTAACTAACTTTGTCAATAGTGTCCCAAGTACCTTGTTAATAAACTCAACCTACCCATTCCCTTGAGGATAATAAGTTGTAGAACTCACATGTTTTATTCAAAAATGATCTGTCAAATACTTGATGGCATCATTAATAAAACAAACTCCCTGATCTGTGACTATAGTCAAAGGACATCCAAACCTGGATAATATGCACTCATATAAATTTTTTGCTATGACTATTGTTGAATTAGTTTTCAATGTTCTTGTTTCCACCCACTTAATAGCATAGTTTATGGTAACAAGAATATATTTGTTCCCTGTATATCTCCCTGCTAGCTTAATTGGCCCCACAAAATCAAATCCCCATTTCATAAATGGTTCCTCTAGAATACTTGTGACCAGCTTTGCAAAACTTTGAGTTGCCAATCCTCTTGTTCTTTGACATGCATCACAAGATCTACAGTAATCATGCATGTCCCCATACATAGTTGGCCACCAATATCCAACATCCAATATCTTCTTCTATGTTATTTCCATTACAAAATGCCCTCCTGAAGGTCCTTCATGCAATTTTTTCATCACCATTTATGCTTCTATTGTTTTCAAGCATCAACATTGTAGTCTGTTATCTTGGCCCATTTTGTACAATTCACCATTCTTTAATATAAAAGGCTTTATTCTCCTAACCAATTTCTACTTCTGCTGTACCAACAATGTGCCCTTAATCTGTCCTTTAAAAAAAAATCTTTTACATCATTTAGCCACTTGAGCCTTGTATAAAACAAACTTGCATCTGTGGTTTGATTAGGCACACTTGTGGGTTTTGTACTATCCAATAATCTTGACAATGCATTTGTAACTACATGTGTTTTGCATGGTTTATACACTACTGTGAAGTCATACTCTAGGAACAATAATAACCATCTAGTTATTCTCCTTCAAACATGTGGTTTGTTGACCAAATAGACTTGTGCCATATGATCTACATAAAAAACAAACTTATTGCCCAACAAATAATGTCTAAACTTGTGCAAAGAAAAAACCATTATTAAAGTTTCTTTTTGTGTTGTGTTATAATTTTGTTCTGTTTTTTTCAAAAGCCTAGAAGCATACATTATTGGTTGATCACTCTTCTTTGTTATGTTCTGAGACAACATAGCCCCCATAGTTAATAAGGACGCATCTGTATGAACATGAAATTCCACCTACCAGTTTTGTGATATCAATATTTGTGTTTCAATATAATTATGTTTAATCAATTTCCAGGCCTTCTGACATTCCTCGATCCAAAGAAAAGTCTTTGTCTTTATGGTTAGTTAAGTGATAGGTGCCATAATTGCAAAATTTTTTTTTATAAAACATTTGTAAAATTATGCCATCCCATTAAATATTTGAATCTGTTGGGGATTCTTAGGTGGTGGCATGTTTACGATTGCTTGTATTTTCTTTGGATCTAGTAGTTTCCCTTCTTTGAAAACAATAAAACCCAAGATCATCCTTGAAAATTCCATAAATGCACATTTTTTGTCTATATTTAGATTAATGCCATATTCTCTGCACTTTTGAAAACATAGTTTGAGCTTCTACAAATGACTTTCCATGTCACTATACATCACAAAGTCATCTAGAAATATCTTCATGAAATTGTCCAAATAGTCTTTGAATGTTTTAGTCATGGTTCTCTTATATGTTGGAGGTCCATTTTAAACTCCAAACAACATCACCTTCCATATAAAAGCCCCCTAATCTATAACAAATGTAGTATTGTATCTATCTTCTGGAGCTATAGATATTTTATGATATCCTGAATATCCATCTAAGGAATATGCCTCATACCCTGCTATTGTGTTCAACACTTCATTTGTGAAAGGTAATGGGTATGGACCTTTTTTTGCGGTTGCATTTAATTTTTTGAAATCTATATAGATTCTCAGCTTGCCATTTTTCTTGGGTACTATTACTATGGGTGACAACCATGTAGCTTCTTCTACAGATTCAATGAATATAGCTATTAACAACTTATCTATATTTTGTTTGACCACTGTAGCATAGTTTGGATTTAATTTGTACTTGGCTTGATGTGCCGACAAAATGGTAATGTCCAATTTAATTTTGTGTTGTGCTAGCTCTAGTGGAATCCCTTTCAAATCTTTATATGTCCATGCAAAAACATCTTTGAATTCCTTCAACAGTTGCTCCACTTCCAATACCTTACATGTTTCGAGCTATGCATTAAACTTCACCATTTGTGGTTTTGCATCAGTTACCAAATTGAGCTTCATCAATCGTTGATCTTTAGTTAATGTCCATCTAGTTATTTGCAATCCATGTGCTTTGATGTTTACTAGAGTTTCATCCACTATAACATTCATTGGTTGAGTTTTGTAGTAAGTTTTTGGATACACCTTATCCTCTAGAACTACTTCTAGCTCATAGTTGTTGCTAGGTATTTTTTTCGATGTACTCTGTATTTCAAATCCCTATTCTGAAATACTAGTCTTCACATCTATATCCATGATCCCCACATTTGTGGTTTTCATAAATTGAATTGTCTTAGGTAAACTGATTGTTCCTATGGAAAACAATTATTACTCTATAACAAAAATGATATCTTCTTCTTCATATGTGATGCCATTTTGATAATCATAACATAGTAACATTTTTAGTCTTCTTACTTCACTTCCCAAATGTTTGGTAACTATAATTGTTCAAATTGTCCCATTCCCTTGTATGGTAACAATGTTATTGCCCCAATCATGTGCCACTTTAGCATCCCTCAACCATGGTCTCCCCAACAACATGGAATAATTGGAATCTACCACACTATTCTAAAGTACAATAAACGTAATTATGTAAGGAATGCCATGAACATATATCTTCAGAAATTATATCAACCGCATTAATTTTATGGTTGTTTAATCTACCATTTTCAAATTATATGGTGCAAGTTTAGGCTTTGGAAGCCCCAACTTCAATCTCAACTATTCTATGATAGTATTAGCTCCGGAACCTCCATCCAACAACACATCTTTTATTGTATTCATCCCAATCTGTATTTGGATAACTACCATATGATTATCTATTGCTATAGCAATTTTCCTTACTTCTGGCACTAAAGAACCAACTTGTTTCTTTGTGTATGTTTTACTTACATTCTGAATTTTCTTTGGTTTTAATTTCTACCAAAAACATCTCTTTAATTCATGAGTTATTTTAAGCAATTGTCCTAAGTTCAAAGTATAACTTGTTTTTAGCATATGCTTACCAATGTCTAAAAAATTTTCTTTTAATGTGATCAATTTCCCTTGTGAATTCACTACTTCTTGATATTTTTGTGTGTCCACAAGAGTAATTTTTGATGCACTCCCAACCTCCTCAACAGATTCAAATGTGAATCTAAGATGAAACCAGTGGAAAAGTAAGAAGTTGGGGCACGCTCCCTGGCTCTTAACACTTCAAAGGTAGAGGGGCATGCTAGAGTTCTGGGATGGGACTAAGAAGATTGACAAGCACTTCAGTCACTCACTCAAACCTACACAAACCTAGCAACAAGTTGGTTAGTGCATAATTTGAGCACTTTTGGTGTTAGGACAAGCCACGGGCAAATTTGGACTCACAAGACTCACCATAGCCCAAACTTGGGGGAAGCCACCACCTTCGCCCTTATAGTATACTTTGTGCCTCTCCACGAGGCTCACATCCAAATGGCATTTTGTCTTAAGATTCCCAAATGGTAGTCCCGAAATTCCCAAAGTAAAGACTCCCGCGGCTTCGGGGCCCCATAACTTTGTGTGCAAACCTTTGATTGAGATGAGGGCTAAAGCAAAGTTGTAGCCCTCATCTAGAGCTTCCAACAGTACGTCGCATGCCACCTACACACAAGGAAATCACGTCGATTCCTAACTTTTAGTGGTCGGGAGTCAAATTGCCAATTTGATTCCCGACCTTTCTTTTGGCCATAACTTGTGTTTCAAATGTCCAAATGAGTGATGCAATCCCATTTTAGACATCTATGTTTCAATATCTTTTCAATGATGTAAATAACTCTTCAAACCAATGGGTTTTGACCCTTGCAATTGCTCTTTAAAGATTTGGGAGTCCTTCGGGACTCTAACTCCCCAAGTGGGAGTTGCCTTGAGAGTGTGAGGGTTCATTCTCTCACATTCTCTACAGTCCCAGGAATATAAGATGTGCCTCTTGGGTCTCCCTCTTATTTCGCATTCTTGCAAGCCTTTGTTTTGGTCGTGAACCCAAGGTTAAAGTTGCAACATATTTGGCATACCCAGCCAAGTTATGTTCCATCCTTCCATGGATGTGGGTGGCCCTTTTGTCTAAGTTTTGTGTTTTTTGAATTTGTTGAATTGTCTCCACCATTGACTTCTTCAACCACTTTCTTTTTTTTAGTCGGCAACACTCTTTTGCTTTCCTTAGTTTTTTATCCTTGAACACATGTTTTTCAATTATTTTACTTCTTGTGGTAACATTAACATCCATCACATTCACATCTGCAATGACTATTTGTGTTTTAACAATATGTTGAACCTTTGTTACAGTCATAGATTTCCCATGAAACATTTTTTTCATCTCAGCAAACTTTGGACAATTCGTCATTTTATGTCCATTCAAACATAGATGTGACATGCATATGAGGATGTCTTCTGTGTTTTTTGAATTGGTTGTGCCATCTCTATGGTTGCCACCATGGTATGTTTTTTTTTTCTACATGTCTCCACATTATGATTTGTCATCCCACAATTTGTGCAATGTTTTTCAATCTTTCTTGTATTACTTTATGTTTTTGTTAGCATTACATGTTTGATATTATGTGGTACTAATAACACACTCCTTGCTTTTGTAATAGTCGTACCTTCTTCACACAACATTGTCGCCTCCTTATGTTGTAATGTTGATCGCTTCATCCCCACAATTGCAATTCTAAAGTATGATTATGAACTCGCTTTAAACATAGTAGTTCAAAAACTATATATGGTTGGTAATTTTAAACCATGAACCAACTTCTAAATCCACTCATAGTAAACATGCACCCTCTTAGTCTCCTCCTGCTTCATGTTCTTCAATTCCATGCATATTTGCTCATCATTTTGAGTCCTCCGATGACATTTGCAAAATGCACGTGTAAGCTCCAGAAAAGTATAGTTAGGAAATTCTAACATGTTATTATGGCACCATTCTGATGTCGTATCTCTTAGCATATAGCTACACACATTGACAATATACTCTTTAGAAGTCTCTACATTTGTTTTTATTACAAAATTGAACATTTTGACATGAACATTTGGATCAACATTTTTTTTGAAATCAAGATATTTAAGAGCTACCATGTTTGGCCTAGCATTATGGCCATCTTTATGATAAAAAATTGGTGCAATTACAATAATTAGTTTTTAGTATCCTCCATTTGAATGCATGGCATATGCACTTCTACACCCTCTAGGAACCATTGAGCTCATTAGTGGTCAATTTGTAGTCATGTTCATTTGAGTAGTCGTTATCGGATTAGTGAACACCATTCGAGGTATGCTAACAACTCCAGTAGTAGTTGCTGGTAGTGTCAAACTTTGACTCAAATTCCTTACTACTAAAGATTCCATTTGATCCATTACCTAATTTTGCTACAAATCCAAGTAGTACTTCCCTTTAGACAACATTTATGTTGGGTGTAACAACTGTTTCCACTCCTATGGTTGTTATACATGCATCGAGTGATCGAGTAACTCCTACTCCAACATGTTTCCGGGTTTCAACAATTGTCATTCTGACACTATTGGTGGAACTGTGTTAATTCGAGATCGACAATGTTCCATTATGCGATTACCCATTGGTATCCACTATGATGTCGTATGTGGATGTGAATACCCCTCTGGTTCTTTACTCCTAGTTTGAATAAATGAACAAATTTGTTGACTTTATGGTCCCAATTGGCTTCCTAACTCCATGCTTCTCAATCAGTTTTGAACTACATGAATTCTTGATTCCTGTTCATGTGGTTGATCTATTAATGTTCTTACCACATTCTGTAACTCCACATGCCTAGCAATAGTTTTTTTGATGTGAAAAGGCACAAAAGGACAATCCATGATTACATTCTTTCTTCCTCACATAATGCATAGACCCATGAAAATAACCTGATCATCTCCAAATCCACAGATTCATGATCATGTATTTTGGTTGTATGCATTATTTGATCCAACTCTAGATTCCTTTGATAAGAGTATGATTGTAGTACTTCATCCAGCGACCTGTGCCTTTGTATATTCAAATGATCTTGGGTAATTTTTTTCAGTTTCCTCAAACACATCAACATTGGTGTTTTCATCCACCTCTTAGTGTTTCGTTAGTTCATAGTAATTTAAAGATGCAAATTGATACACAAACTTGGGTGGTAAACCTCTTGTAACATCCCTCCCTCAGCTAGTCACCAACTCTGGACTTGAGATTTATTGTGATTGTTTAGGTCCTACAAAAGTCCTTGTTCTGTTTTGATCTCTACTACTTTGAACCATAGATTACGACTAAGAAATATACTACATCCACTCATTCGGATGAGTAGTCAACTGCAACTATTTTTATGGAGATTGTTGTTTCGAACTATGTTTTCTCTAAAGACCCCTAGTCCATATGTCTTGTTGTACCACTTCTTGTGGTAAAAATGACTTGTGCCCCGCAAGCCTTTCCTCCATTCTTAGCACTCATCTATCCAACATTAGATTCCAATATGGGGTTTCAGTAAGCCCTATATCCTCCTCTCCATTTTCAATATTGTTTTATGTCTAACGTTCAATAACTTGTCGATTTGCTTCTAAGTCCAATTGTTGCTATAAACTTCGAGTCACCATCTAATTCATCTTGTTCACAATTCTTTGTCTTTAAAGTTTGTAGATTGTTCTGCAATCCTTATGACGTCAACCACGTAAACTTCTAATATTTTCTAATAGACCCCTTAAATTTTTGAATTGAACAAAAAACAACGCTACTTGTTTGGACACTCTCATCTAAAGTATACAACAAAATTTGTAGAAAACCTTCCCATTACTGAAAGAAAGAAAAAAAAATTCCCCACAAGATGGTTGTTAAATGGTAGAAGTGAAATTTAAATTCCTATAAAATGTTTCACACTACTATAATAACATATTTGCATTTCATAGGCATGTGTTCACTATTTTCATCTTAAGTCTCAACAAATTTAACACAATAGTTCATTCCCACATCAAATTCATAGTTATTGCATATAACCAGAATCTACACTTCAGGATACATTGTAAAAATAAATAAATTTAAACTCCAGAAACAAAAGTACAATTCATTTCATCATAATTTAGTATTACAAAAAATTCACGCAAAAATTGAAAATAATTCATTGTAGAAGTTTGTGTTTATTTGTATTACTGAGAACATTAATCCCAATTACAACATAATCCCAAGTTTTGTTGAAAAAAATCCCAAAAGAACACTTAAAATTTATGTTATATCAAAATAAAATTTGTGGTTTTCTATTGCAAGTACTTCCAACTCTTCCTATTTTTTTCTAAAAACTCCTTGTCTCATCTTCTTTTCCTCCTCCTTTGTTCTCCAGAATTTAGAACCTTTTTGAACCGTACCAAATCACATCATTATGATCCAAAACAACAAGAATTCAAAATTCAAACTAACAAAGTTCCTTGATTAATCCCTACCCTAACTGCGTTATTCATCTCGAATCACATACTTAGTTTACCCCCTTAATAACAACCAAAATGCAAGGAGCATGAAATGTTTTAGGGGTATTGTGTGACACTGATGAAAATGAAAATTATATTAGTCCAACTTATGCAAAAGGTGTGATGGAAATGTTATTAAATAGTTTTAAAAATGTGTAGTATATTAGAAAATAACCTCTAATTATATTTCAATAGAAATTTGATCTACCTTAAGGAAATGATTTAATTGATTTCATCTAGGGGGGTTGAACCTAGGCAATCCCTTAAGGTTTATCCCTAGTTGGAGTGGAAGGAAAATATGCACAAAACAAGTCACCTTAGATTTTTAATATACTATCATTTGCAAAATTTGTTGCATCATCATTTTCCATTTATCCCCAAAGCAACAAGCTGCCAAAAAAACCAATCACATCACCCAAACCAGTTAAGATTATGCAACAAAAAACAAAAAAAATTGATGAATGTTTAATCAACTTGTCATAAATGAAAAAAACCTTGAGTTTTTGGATTCCTTAATCCAAACTACCCTAAAACTAAAACCTAGGTAAATATTCCAAAAATTGAAAAAAAAAAAAAACATCTATGCTTGGAAATGCAAGTAGAAAACCAATAATCCCCATACATATTAAGATGGCCATATCTCTAACCAATGGCCATGTACTATTTTCCATAATGTAATTTTTTTTCCCCCATTCCCAAATTATTCTGTAGAAAGAAAAGGTCTCAAACTTATAAAATTCTTGGGCATACATTTTGACTACCAAGTTTAGATGGATAGTTAAACAATTACATAGTTCAGATTTCCCAAAATTGATTGTGGAAAAGGTCCTTTCAACCTCCACACTACCCAAGACCATTTGATTGGGTCAAATTTATACTTAAATTGAAATCATTTTTTGAATTATTACAAATTAATAAGTTGGTAGGTAAGTAGGTAGGTAGTAAATAGGTCTAAGTAGGTCGAAGCTAGGCAGTTAAGTAAATAGGTGTTAACCTAACCTAACCCATGTTACTTAACCTAACCTAACTTCACCAAACTACCTTAGTGGAACCTAACTACCCCTAGTTTTTAAAGCATGCACATAGGTTGCAAGTATAATGAATTGAACCCCAAACCTGACAATGATAAACCAAGTTTTTACCAATGGACTACACCATAAAAAATGTCCAACTTTTGTCAAGTTTTTACATTTCCCATGTTTATTTCATATCATTAAACATAACGGTAAAACCTAAATGATACATAATGGTTAAAATTAAGCTAAATCAAATGGTTAAACCTAATGGCTTAATTTATTGACTAAACATAATGGTTAAACTTTGATTAAATCTAATGGCTAAACATAACAATTAAACTTTGGCTAAACCCATGGGTAAATTTATTCATTGAAAATAATGATTAAACTTTGGCTTAATAAAATGATTAAACCTTGGTTAAACATAGTGGCTAAATTTAATGGCTAAACATAATGATTAAACTTTGGTTAAACATAATGGTTAAATTTAATGGTCAAACATAGTGGCTAAATTTAATAGTTAAACATTATGACTAAACCTTGATTAAACTTAGGGTAAACATAATAACTAAATATAATGATTAAAATAAAACTAAACATAGGGTCTAAATCTAAGCTAAACTTCATAACTAAATCTAGTGGTGAAACATAATAACTAAACCTAGGGTACACCTAGTGGTTAAATTTAGCCTAAACTTAGTGGCCAAATCTAATGGCTCAACTTATGTTAAACCTAATGGCCAAATTTAATGGCTCAACTTAGGTTAAACCTAGTGGCTAAACTTAAATTAAACCTAATGATTAAAATTTAACTAAACTTTGAGTAAACTTAATGATTACATGTAGTGGTTACACTAATGTAAACAAACGGGTGGGTAGGTAAGTAAGTAGGTAATTATATGTACATAAGAGGGAAAGTAAGTAGATAGGTTGTATGAAGGTGAAAATATATATGTAGGCTAATTAACTAGATAAATAGTAGGTGGGTGGATGGGGTCAATGGGTAATAGTTGGTAAGTAAGTAACTAATTATGTAAATAGGTGGGTGAATAGGTAAGAGGTAAATACATAAGGGGGTGCAAGCAAGATATTTTGTACATATTTGTTACCTTGTTTTCTACTTGAAAACACAAAAAAAACAAACTTTCAAACTTCTAAGCTTCCTTTAGCATTTAAAAAAAAATGATTTTTATTTTTCCATGGGCATTTCTAACCTCCTTCTAGCTTTTAAAAGCAATTTGTGTCATATTGTTTGAACTTGAAAAAGTATCCCCAAAAGTATCCCCCATTTTTTAGGGGTTGGGGATGATTTTAATTATGAAAAAAATTTAATTAAATAAAAAAATTATATTAGAATGTTCACCACATCAATATTGAGGTGTTTGAAAAAAAAACCAAATATTTGCAAAAAAATTTCACTTACTTTCAAGTATTTGAACTTTATTTTTCAAACTGCCACAAATTTTAGGTCCAATTCAAGTACTTGCAAGTAGTTAAAAAAAACTTGATTATAGCAATTTAGCTTTTAAAGTTCATGGAAACAAGAGTCAATAAATAATGTACCCAAAAAAGAATTTATTATCCCCATAAAATCATTTACTTGTTAATCCTTTTTTTTAAAGACCCCAATATTTTGTTGTTTACACTACTTTTTGTGTATACTTTACCATGGTTTCACCCAAGGTAACAAATAATGTCACATTTGACTAAAGAACATTGGAAACATCTTCTCTTGCATTCTTACATTAAAAAATATGTGCCAAGTTGAGATGAACTCATAAAAGTTGAACTATAAAGGCAAAACACAAACTGAAATTATAAATTTATGTGGTTACTATTTAGTTCACCTACTATTATAGTATTTTACTTTACTACCTATCTACTTGCTTACCTAAGTAAATAAATTTTACTTTTCTACCTACCTTTGTACTTATATATATTTGTTTTCAAAATTCAATTAATATGCCATGTGGCAACTTTTGATTGCACATGTCATAATTTAAGACCACCTAAAATGAATATCATAATGGATGATGGATATCAATATTTCAAAAAACAATTCACAAAAAAAATTCATAGTGCCATGTGTTAAATTTTGATGAACGGATGAAAAATGAGGTTAACATGGCATTATGGTTGTAGTCATAAGAGAGTTGCATAGTAGTTGAAAGGGAGTTGTTGCGATAAAGTTGCATCATATATATGGTGAGTTGTGACTTTTATAACTTATGTAATTTGTCTCATAACATTCATAACGTAGAAATACAATGAGTTGCAAGTGGTGCAAGTGGACATTGCAACTCAAAAATATAATTGGAAGGCTAGTTGCAAGTCACCCCTTTTTTTCATAGTGTATTTCTTTGTTCATTCCACAATATTTGTATTAAAAAGCATCGTGCAAAGTTTAGGGCCAAAATGCAATGAAATTTTGTTTACCCATGGAGGGATTTGTAAAACAAGCTTATACCCATGAACACCCAAGCTTTCTAGATATGTTTTTTGATGCAAACAATGAACCATTGGTTGCATCAAATAACATATCTAGAAAGCTTGGGTGTTGATATATAGAACTTGTTTACTAATATTGTTAAAATAGATGGAGTGCATAAAGGTATTTATAAGGGAATGCATTCAATTCATAAAGAGACTAAATTTGTGAATTTATTTGATGAAAATGAACATGTTCTTGAAAGTCAAGTTATTCCTATGTCCCTTGCAATGCAAACTTTTACATTTGGAGATGGGGTCACATCTCCAACTTCTAATTCTTATACAACAACAAAGAAGGCATGCAAATTGTTCGATGTCTAAGGTCAACCAAATAAGAAATTGAAAAAAAAATGAAAATTGATGTTAAATCTGCTGTTATTGTTGAGGATATCAGGGATTTCTCAATTGAAGTGAAGGAAATTGAAAAAATTCAAGATGGAGATGACCAAGAAGATCACTTCACAAATGTTACAAAATCAATTATAGATTGCAAATGTTTGTTAATCTTTTGAAGGCCACAAAAATTGGCCTTAACAATAATTAATTTATCTTGTTATGCATTTAGTTCATTATCATTTTTATGGTTCCAATAAGGATTGAAAAATTGGTCTTTGGCGTTTGATAATAACAAGTAGTTCACTTTAGTTCACTATATGCATTTGTGTTTTCAATGAGCTATGGTCTTGGATTTTAATAAATATTTGTTCATGTTTACAATGTGGATGTTAGCTTGAGTGCCACATTGATGTTCTTTTACAAAAAAATCGTGTTCTACAATAAATTTTTTAGAAAAATAAAAGTCCCATGTTGATGGTTTTTTATAAAAAGTACATTGAAATGGAAATTATATTTATTGAATTTTTACTAGAGGGTGATCAAACACCCATTGTTTCTACAAGGCTAATCTTAATGTTTCTCCTTCTACTTTAGTGACTTCTCCATATTTATGAACAAACAACATATGGCTATTAAATCCAAGTAGATTTTCCCTCCTACTTGTTAAATTTGCAACCCTAGTTTAGGTTCTTTCCACATTTCACAAAAATTATGGAGTACATAATATGTTATTGTTACCCTTGTTGCTTTATCAACTTTGGAGTTGAAGTGTTTCAATATTGGCCATTGATTTTTTAATGAACCAAAAGCATTTTCTATCACAACTTTGCCTTTGTTCATGTTGCAAACATATCTTATTTTGTCAACATCTATAACATTTTTAGTTTTCTAATTTTTTAAAAAAAATGTTTGAATCAAATAAGTTGAGTCTTCAATGATGTAAGGTGTACATTTCACAACTCTAATTGTAAGAACATGTTTTTACAAATCTCTTAGTCTTTTAATCGTTTGTACAAGTTATAAACCTTAAATTGGCCACCATCATGATCTCCTCTTGATTGTCCAACACACATTTCGAAACCACTTGTTTCCACCACACACCCCTTGTAGAACAATACTATGGAAACTTTTTTTCATAAAAATCATTGTGTGCACGTGTCACCTTCTTCCTTGGAAGATCTGTTAGTGGTATGTGAGTTCCATCTATTGATCCACATATGTATGGCAAACTTATCAATTCTTAAAAGGTTGAATTATCAATCTCAATCAATTTCTTGATGGAATGTCAATGTATTTATTAAATAATTTGTCTTTATCAATGAAGACATCACATACTATGTCCACATATTTTCAAATTGTTGATGCACCCACATTAAAATGATCAACCATATGAATGGCACTATGTCCACGAGTAAATCTATGAATTTTTTTTGAAAACAAATTCTTAATTTCTAGTTGTGGTGCACAAGATTAAGGCATTAAGATTGCAAGAAAGGAATTAGCTCTAACACCAAGGTTTGAAAAGTTGCATAACTTATCTTGTAGTAATGTAGGTATTTTTTATTTTTCATTTTTGGGGTAGTATGCCATACATTTGCTTCCACTTGAATCCAATGTGTATATTGTTTAGGTTTTTCCCACCACAACCAAATATATATATTTTTTCTAAGGGCTAGAATACCCCACAAGAATGGCAAAAATTGGCTCCCTAAGTTGGGCTCATTGTCAACACGAAAAGTCATAATAGAATTTATCAAGGTAGTAAAAACAACATTTAGATGAGGAAAACCTTCCCCCCATAATTGGGATCCATTGCCAAAAGATGAATTTGCAAAAAATATGAAAGATTACTACTTGTAAAGTTTGAAACTATGCAGGTTTAAGATATTGTGCTTAAACAAACCTTTAAAATTGTAAACAACTTATACTAGTGACTTTGACAAAAAAACATTCAATCATGATTATATTTGCAATTTTGTTGATTCATATGTGCTTCAAGTCATTAAAATTTTGAACAAATAAAAATTATTTTAGTTCATTGTTTATTTGTTGCCATTACACATTAAATTTGTGAAAATTATAAAGTTGTAAAATGTCATTTGAAGTGAACAATTTGGGGATATTTGTACATTTGTTGTTGTTAATGTCCAAGTTTTGTCATTTTAAGATTTTGTATTCATCCATGAATGACAACTACACATAGACAAATAAAAGGATTTAATCTGAAGGTTGGAACTAAAAACTAAACCTCATAGCAAATCCTTGAGATTTGAAATCACATTAAATGACATTCTTGTTTAATGATCATTTGCCAAAGGAACTAAAGCTTTGATTCAAAGAAGCAAGAAGTAATAAAGGTTATTGCTTCACCAAAACATGATGTAGATTAGAAAATATTGACCTAAATATTATGTGGATTGGAACATGAAAAATATTGTACTTGCGAGTGATGTTTGTGACAAAATAATTTACAAAAGGTCTAGTTTTAAAATAAGAAATTTTTATTAATATTTGTTGAAATTGTTGAGGATCATATTCCAATCCCAACCATTGGGTCACCATTACAAATACACAACATAAGGTGTATTTTGCATACTTAGTTTTCAACTATTGAAGTTCTAGAGAACTAAATTTGAAATTGTTGAAACCAGTGTTTAAAAATAAATAAATATTTGACAAAAAGTTATGCTTCTCAATTGTAGGTACGATATGGATAGGAAGACTGCAAGCTTTGGTTATCCTCTTTTGGATCTTTGGACATGGCCATTAGTCATTGTGAAGTTCTTTTGCAATTTAATCATTAAATACATGTATTTTTTTAATTTTTTTTTGGTGTCTATTGGTTTCTTTCTTCTTCTTTTTCTTCTCCTTTCTTTCTTTCAAGGAGGATATGGTCATCCTACTTTCATCTTATGAACCTAGTCATTAGTCATTGCCAAGTTCTTTTGTAATTTCATCATTAAATACATGTTGTCCTTTTGTTTTCTTTTTATAAAAAAATATACATAAAAAATTGAAAGAGATGAAAGATATTAATTCACAACAATTTACTCCATTGTAAAAGCAAGAGTAGATAATAACATCAATTACATGTGTTACACATATCATTTGGGGGTTTAAGAAGTTAGTCTAAGAAAGTTAAGATATGTTATTTTATTTTATAATTATTAGATTATATATATATCTGTCTATGAAAGAAGGTAGTTTGTTTTGTAGTTGTGAGATCCACGAAACCGGGATGCTTCAGATTGTGTTCTTAGTGTCTTTGGAAAGCTCTCAACTAGAAGGGGTGCATGGGCTTGGTTCCATGATGTTTGGACTTGTGGTGCAAAAGTTCTTGAATATTGAATGATTTCTTCACTGAAAATTAAATTAAATCATAGCTAAAAATTTCAGAGGAATTGGAATGTGCATTTGGTGTTGTTGGAAACATCTTAATGAGCAGGATTTGATGGAATTTATTTTGTAAGATTTGGATTCAGAATGTGGGAGATTCTTAAGTGATTTCCGCCGCTGAAAATGCAAATAAATTCCAAAAATCCAGGTTTTGGAAGGAAAAATCAGTTGAGGACGTGGTAACACTTGTGCCAATGGCACATGCCACACTACTAGTGTATATCTTACTAGTTTGAACCCCGTCCCTAATGCACAGGTGTGTGTGTATTTGACGATACATTACATATGTGCCAAAAAAGTATATTACGTAGTGAAAGCCAAGTGTCACAGGTGACATGCAGCAGTTTATTGGACAGCACAAAATTCTTTCCCATATTTTTGGTCGAACAAATCACAAAATTTGTTTTTAAAAAATCACTAAATGCGAGTATGCCAAAAAAGTCATGTAGCACTAATTTTTCTAATGTCTGGAAAAAATTATTCGAACTATTGAAAACTGGCAAAAACAAAAAAAAACTATCCCAAAAAAACCTGTGTCCAAATGTGACAAAGTATTTTTTCCTACCAAAAAGAAAATGCATTTCTCACAAAAATTTTAATTTTTTTCTTTGAGAAAAGGGAATTTGTGAAAAAAAATCCTCTTTTGTTTTTTTGAGAGTTCTAACTCATAATTTTGACAGAATTCACCTTGAAACAAATTGGTCAGATTCCGGGTTGGGTGGATAATTTATTTTATTTTATTTCTAATTTGATGACATCTGCTAAAAATATTATTAATTTTCAATTCACTATATATATATGTGTGTATTCCACTCTTTCTCCGTCTCATTGGAGTAAACAGACCATGATGAGACGGATGGATGATCGGATGAATGTGAAGCATCATTTCATCCATCTGTCCCATCATTGTAAGGCTTTGGCATGCGTGCCATCTCTTCCTATTGCTTTCTTCGTCACATTGCATTTGTATTCCATTCTTTCTTCGCTTCGTCAGAGTAAACAGACCATGAAGAGATTGATGGATGATCAAACGGATGGACAAATGAATGATGAGACAGATGGATGAAATGATGTTTCATGACGTCCTTTACTATATTTCTTATTGCTTTCTCCATCAAGTCAAGTCTGTATTCCACTCTTTCTCCACCCCCTCGGAGTAAACAGACCATGATGGGATGGATGGATGACCAGACGGATGGACAAATAGATGACGAGACAGATGGATGAAATGATGCTTCGACGTCCTTTACTATATGTAATAAGCTCATTGTTGAATAAGCAAAAACCAAAAAAAATCATGGCAAAAAAGAAATTTGTTCAGGACCTCCAAAGTTCGAAATTCGATGCTCAAAAAGAGAAACAGTGGGCTAGTGGAGCATGATTGCCTTGAGAGTGGCGACTGAGGATTTCGAGCTTTCAAGGGTTTGCTGTCTATGCCAGTCTTCACAAGCAGACTACACACAAGCGGACACTTGGGGTCCCACAAATTCATTGCTGCTGTCTGAAGAACATCACAGTTCAAATTAAACCCTAGAAAAAGCTACAAAAAGAAGTTCCCTTCTTATCTGGGAATTGTATAATTGCGTGATTGTTTGCTTGGATGGGTGTGGGGGAAAGAAGTAGGTGAGTCTTGGGTGAGGGAGAAAGGCAGCAGGAGCAGGAGGAGGACTCAAGGAGCTGGAAGAAGAAGAAGAAGAAGAAGAAGATGGCAGCTGCGTCTTCTTCAGTGCAAGAATGGGTGAAGAGCAGTGTCACAGCCAATGGACTGGCAATCGTCACTCTGGATCGACCCAAAGCTCTGAATGCCATGAACGCTGGTACCATCTCACCAATCAATCCCTGTCTTGCAATTTTGCCCCACTCGCTCAGGATCATCATGATTCTCCCTCCCTCCACGTAGCAAGAGTGAGAGAAAGAAAGAAGATCGGAGGAAGAAGAAAGAAGAAGAGGGAATCCTCCGTTTGTCTTCTTTCTTTTTTGTGTCCACTTCTTCTTCTTCTTGGGTGAAAGCATTTTTTGAGAGCACAGTTGGTTTGGTTCTTGTCGGGGGGTCTTGGGGATTTTCACAGATATGACAGCACTATACAAGAAGTTCTTGGACGAATGGTCTGGCAACAACAAAGTGCATGCAGTTTTAGTTGAGAGCTCCTCTGCTCGAGCTTTCTCAGCTGGTACCCATTTTTTTCCCTCTCATTCAATCTTCATTTTCAAAACTAGGGTTTGAGAGGATGCTCCTCCTCAATACCACTTGAGATAGATTGGATTGGATTCATTGGCTGATCATTGGTTGGGCCAGTAGTACATTCTTCTCCAATATACATTTTTCTCTTTGTAGAAGAAGAATTGCAATCTTCAAGGTCCTTGAGATCATCAGTACCCACCAAAAAAAAATTTGATGTGCATATTTTCTGTGATGTTGCTGAGGATGTAAGCACAGTTCCACCAGTGCTGAGTATGTGACCCTGCAAAAATATTTTTTGCATGCAAGATTTGTTTGCAGTCCCAGTTTGAGTTTTATGGGACTACAAACAGGCAGGAGACTACTAATAGCAACCCACCTGGATCAATCAAACTATATAGCCAATCAACAGCAGGTGTTATGCTCTGCTGTACCTTTTACCAGCCTCAGCATCCTGTGGAAAAATGCTTGGCCAAAACCATTTTACTGAGCCAAACTGGCATGTTTGGACTTTTCTTCATCCAATTTTCTTTTGCTGGGTCACATACTGAGCACCAGTGGAGCTAATCTAAGTTCATGGATTCGTGGTGCCTGAGTGACTCCTGATTTGTTCATTGCTATGAAGAAAGGATTTATGACAAGTTACAGAAGTGTGGGATGTTGTTGGTGAGCTGTTCTCACATTTGGATGTTCTCAAATTGGCATGGCATAGAAGAAGGTGGTAGCAGCAGCAGTGGTATGATTAGGTGGGTGGTGTTCATTTGTTGTATGCAGGCATGGATGTTAAGGGTGTGGCAGCTGCAGTGCAAGAGGATTTACATACACCCCTGGTTCCAAAGGTTAGGAGATTTCCCTGTTTTTTTTGTTTTGTGGAAGAACAAACTGCCAGGAAAATTTCTTGGACTAGAAACCCAGGAATGTCATTTTTTTTCCCCTCATTCTGGCCTTCCTTTCTGTCTGCAGTTGGGGATGTCGAATCAATTGGGTCTGCCCCAAGACATGCTTTCTGCATTTCTAGCTGCTTAAGTCTGTTCATGCTTTTGTACTCAACAGCATCATCTGCTGGCATCAAAATTCTCAAAAGAAGCCATGGAAATCTGAACAGATGTTTGTTGTTGTCTTATCCCACACTCAGATGATCTAGATTAGGGAAACAGCAAAATGCAAAATGGTTCACATTCACAGTTCAGTAGAGAACCCTGAAAGGCTAGAAAGTTGGTGAGCATCTCTTCTTCTACATGTCTTTTGGAATGAATCTATGCTACTACCTATCCATTGTTGTCTTTCGGAGAGGTTAACAGTAATCCTGTTATGGGGTGCAGGCATTCAGTAATGAGTACAAATTAATTTGTGCAATTGCACGCTACCCGAAGCCTTATGTTGCATTCATGGATGGGATTACAATGGGCTTTGGCATTGGCCTCTCAGGTCATGGCCGCTTCCGTGTTGTAACAGAGGTACGGCGATTTGGACCATATCTTCAACCAAGAGTTTCATGTCTTAGTGTTGCAATGCACTCCCCCAAATTACTGCCCTTGGGATTCACATAAAACCCTGATTAAATGTGGCAGAGAACAGTGCTTGCTATGCCTGAAAATGGCATAGGACTGTTTCCAGATGTTGGTTTTGCTCACATTGCTGCAACTACTCCTGGACATGGATCTGTCGGTAAGTAGTGTTCTCATTAAGTTGCTTTCTTCTTTCTTTGATACATACTATTTTCTCACTCCAGAAAGTTTGTAGAGGGCAAAAGGGGTGCTTGGGCTGCAGCATGACCTCTGTGCGCTTTGGTATAGCAAACCTAATGGGTTTCATTTAAGAGGCAGGCACATATATGGCAATGACGGGTGCAAAAATTACAACTCCAGCAGACGCCCTCTACCTGGGACTGGGCACCCATTACATCCCTTCCACGAAGCTTGAATCACTGAAGCTGGCTCTTCTTCATGGTGATCTGTACGTTGATCAACCCTCCTTTCTGACTTCTTCTCATGTGTATTTGTGTGCCCATGATGTTACTCTTGCAACAGGAGCAGCTGTAGACTTTTGTAATGTCTGCACAGGTTAGACAATCAAAAGCTGGAGATGAGGTGCTGCCGCTCACTGCTAAAAGGTGTTTTGCTTTGGTAGAGGTGCAGGTCAAGTAATGCATTTCATGCTATTGAAACACTGCTTGACATGTATAAAGTGGAACCAGAAACAGAGCCTTTGCTGAAGCCTCTCCTTCCTGCCATAACGGCCTGCTTTGGTGCAAACCTCTCTGTGGCTGACACCATTGAGGCTCTGAAACAACACCAAGTGTCAGATGATTCTGCAGGCAGGCATCCTTTAAACTCACACAGCTTGGAACATCTGTTTTCCTTTGTTCTGATGTCTTAAAGGAATGTTTGGAGATTGCAATATTATGAACTTGCATAATTGAGCAAAGACTTGGGCTTTGTGGTTGGCAGTTGCAAGTTGGGCGAAAGGGGCTTTAGCCGGTTTAGCAAAGGGTGCACCATTTAGCCTTTGCATCACAAAGCACCACTTTGCTGCAGTTGTTGCAGCAGGAGCAAATGCTGACAATGATGACCTTTCACAGGTCTTGGATGAAGCCCAAAGTCTTGATTTGTCCCTCATAATCATAGACTTAAGGCTTACTATTTCAGTTCCAGATAGATCCTCATTTTGACCTGTCTTTCACAGACCTTTGAAAGCTTGTAAAGCTGAAGTCAAATGAAGATAAAAAGCATGGCTGAAATGGCAATGTTAAATAAAATGGCAGATAGAAGGCGTGATGAGAACTGAGTTCCGACTGGGCGTTAGGACTTCTACTCGGCCTGACTTCATTGAAGGAGTGCGAGCAGTGCTCATTGACAAAGATCAGGTGCAATTCTGCTGTCATTTGTAAGAACAGAAAAAGCCTCTGCAATTAAGCACAACCCAGTGAGTGACCCCATAAGCACAACTATGGAAACTCTGAAGTCCACATACTGAGGAAAGTTGAATTGTGAGCAGGGAAGTAGTAAAATCTAGATCTCTGCGCACATTGAATGTGTGTGTAGCTTTTACTTTTCAGATCATGAGAGATTTCTGGTTGATGTGGGGGATTTTGGGAAATTCAATTTGGAGCTGAATCGATTGTTGGTTTGTGTGAACTTCTGCAGAAGCCTAAGTGGCAACCCGGGAGCATAGAGGACATTGATATGGGTGATGTGAAGGCTGTATTTGCTCCTTTTGAAACTCCGGCTGATGAGTTGATGATTCCAGACACAGTTGTTCTCTGAAGATTTCCCATGACCACATATGAGATTGATTTCCCACATATGAGATTTCCTGCATGTGAGATTGATCTCCCAAATATGTTGCAAGCCACTCATGAAGCAATAATCAACGTGAAGTGGACAGACATCCTTATATCCAGTGGAAGGCATTCACTTTTCTAGAAATTGGATTCGAACCTTTGAATTAAAATATTGATATTTATTCGGAGGTGATGAATATATAAAATATAAGAAATCAGTGTCTAAATACCTGCAAGTAATGAAGGAAAAGAAGGGGATAATTTGTCTGAATTTTCAAATTCATAAATTAGGGCCCATTCACTAATGTAAAGAGTTTACTACTTTCAAACTCAATCTGTGATTCTGCATGTGGAACAACCTCAGAGAAATTTCATACTGTATTTGGAGGGTACCTTACAAGGCAGAATTTCTCCAGGCTGGAGTGGGAGATGTCACGGAAGATCCCTGATGACTACCCACTCCGGCCTGGAGTGGAAGATTTCACTAAGATCCCTGAAAGGCTCCTCATAGGGCCCATGCAAGGCTTGGTTGTTACACCAGGGAAGGCATTGCTGTCAGGGCATCAGACTCTGGAGCTCAGGCTCTGCCCTTGGTGCCCAAGGTGTCATGCCCTCACAGGGTGAAGACAGGGTGACTTTATGGATAACTCTAATGTGGTTTTCTTTTCATTTAAAAAGTTGTTTCCAATGGGTATCATGGCCTCAGATCCCTGATAGGCTCCTCATAGGGCCCCACGCAAGGCTTGGTTGTCACACCAGGGAAGGCACTCCTGTCAGGGCATTACAGTCTGGAGCTCAGGCTCTGACCTTAGTGCCCAAGGTGTTATGTCCTGACAGGGTGAAGACAGGGTGACTTTACAGATAACTCAAATGTGGCTTTTTTTTCATTTAAAAAGTTGTCCCCAATGGGTATCATGGCCTAAGATCCCCTGAAAGGCTCCTCATAGCGCCCCACGCAAGGCTTGGTTGGTACACCAGGGAAGGCACTGCTGTGAGGGCATTACACTCTGGGCCTCAAGCTGTGCCCTTAGTGCCCAAGGTGTCATGCCCTGACAGGGTGAAGACAGGGTGACTTTACAGATAACTCTAATGTGACTTTTTCCTCAATTTTTGAGTTGTGCCCAATGGGTTTCATGGGCTCAAAGCCAGGCGTTCCCAACTTAAGCATTCCTTGGCTCCACATTGGGCAGGCCCTTATTTTGAGAATGCCCCCACCCTTCTGGTTTACTCTACACATCTTTTATTTGTTTCTTTCACCCTTGGGTCAAGCGTGGTTGTGCTTGATGGCCTTTTGGTCTCAGCCAGGGTTTTTATTTTTCCTTCCTTGTTCCATTTTTTTTAATCAAGGTGTCTTTTCCTGGTTACCCAGAACTAAGAAATAAAGAGAAAAAAGAAGAAAGAGAGGGGGGAGTTGAAGCATTTAGGAGCATCAAAATAGGAGTTCCTTTTTAGGGTTTATGGCCTTGTGCACAACTAGCTAGCTCTAGGTCTAAGTAAAGTGCATTTTAATGAGTTCAACTTTATGGAAATGCTTTATATTGGACCCTACTCATAGACGCCAAAGTGACCACATTTCCTTCATTTATGGGGGGGTTTAGTCATTTAGTCAGTTTGTTTTTGGGCCAAAGTGATCACATTTCCTTCACTTATGTGTGTAGGTTGATTTTTAAATTCCATTCAAGATCCGTATCTTCACCATGTTGTGCACACACATGGTCATCTTCACCTCATTCCTTGGTCACAATGGAGCCATTCTTATGTCTCCAAGTGACAACATGATGACAACATGACTTTGGTAGTTACTTATCTTGTGGCCCCTAGTTTTGGCCACAAAGGGATAAGGGAAAAAATAAAATAACCAAGTAAATGACCCACCAATTAAATTAGGGATTCGTCCGTACCCTAAGTTGTAACTACCTAATGAAAAATCCAATTAAACTTTTTTCTTATATAATATTCATATCCTGAAAAAAATAAAATGCTTATTATAATTGTTGACTATTTTGTTGGGTTAACATCTATCTCCCTATTTGATGCAATGAAAGCCACACAATTGTGGGTAGGCACAAAAGCTTAAGGATTGCTGTATAAAAGCTAGCCCTGCAAAAAAAAAAACCCCAAGTGAGGCCAAGAATCAAGAGGTAGGGTCATTGAACTTTTGGACCTTTTACTTTATCTTAGGAATCAGTTATTGGATGTTAAAATAGAGGACAAATCAACAAAGCTACCCAATGGAGTCCAGGAATCAAGCACAAATTATATTATTTTTTAAATGCTGAAATTTTCAAAAATGCTTTTCTCCAAGATGTTGCAAAATGTTAAGGTGCATGTTGCAAGTGTGTGTAAGCGTTTAGGGTTTAGGGTACACTAAACCCTAAACCTATTCACTTGGCATCATTGACTGTACTGCTTTTTGTGATGGTGAGCCGAGGAAATAGGTCGAAAATTGCGGAAGTGCCTGTATTCAGCTCCTTTTCACGCATAAAGCAGAGCAGGGATTTTTTCACTTTTTAGAAATAGTGATAGGTTGGCTCGGACCTTCCGCTGGTCAGAAGATCCTGCTTCCTGAAAACAGGATTCTTCAGACACCTAAGGGAGCTGAAAATACAAAGGAAAAATCCAGGCAGTGCTTTACAGTATGAAACATGTCAAGATCCTGCTTCCTGAAAACAGGATTCTTCAGACACCTAAGGGAGCTGAAAATACAAAGGAAAAATCCAGGCAGTGCTTTACAGTAGGAAACATGTCAAGCCTGGTAGGGCACAATGCCAATTAATCAATTGGTGAAGGGTTCTATTTGGGCATATTTGTAGACTTTAACCATGTTCTTGATTGATTTCACATCAGTATACCCTTGTACAAGGGGCAGCTTCAACACATGTCTATGGAATAATTAACTTGGGCTCTGTGTTTCTGTGCACTACCAAATGATCTTCAACCTTTTTTTTCTTCGTATCATCATGTTCCCATTTGGTTTTCAATATCTCATTATTATTTATATCAATTTTAAATTTAATTTTAAATTTATTAAACATTATATCCATGGTGAGTAAGGTGAAAGAGGGAGATAATTATTAACAAAAAAAAAAAGTGAGGTGGTTATTAGTAAAAGAATGAGGTAGTTAAGCTTGAAAATGAAATAGGATTTTTTTTCATATCCATATTGGTGGGTAGGGGAAAGGAATAAAGTAGTTATTTAAAAATGAGGTAATTAAGTTGGAAAATGATGAAATAATTATGAGTTGTATTTAAAATTGTCCTTAAAATTGTTCAAGAATGACCATACGATATATTTTATGGGCCTATGAAAAATTATGCAAAATCACCCATATACCAGCTCCTCAAAATTTCATCACTGGAATTAAATTTGAGGATTCCATGTCCAAAAAAAAAATAAATTCCCATAAAATTTTCAATTGCCTTCACAAAAATTGGACTTTAAAAAGAAAAAAAATTAAATTTCAACATTTTTACAAATAATTTAATTAGTGTTAAAGCTACCATGGTACTATGATAGTGTTTCTTACAGTTCAATTCATATTACAAGTGGGAATAAGCAAAACCCAAAGTGTAGCTAGCAGATGACCACACCTTGTTGTTTTGTTTTTTTTTTCCCCAATTTTGTGATGTAGTAGAGGTGTCAATTTAGCCAAGTTTCAGTATTAAAAAATATGAAAAAAAAATGTTTAAATGTCTTTATATACATATTTTGCTACCTACTTGAAGCATCTACACAAGGATTTTTTTTTCAAGGAATTTAAATGGTTATTTTAGTGATAGGAAATGTTCAAAATTTCGCAATAGTGAGAAAGGCTAGCTCCACCCATTGTTTATTTTGTGGGGAATTTTCACCACTTTTTAGAAAAAGGGCCAACAACATCAACAAAGGATGTTTTTGAAAAAATTCTGCACAATTTGTCAAATTTCAAAAAAAAATTGCCATATTTTTACAATAGGCTTCAACATGCCACAAGAGGTATAAAAGGATTTTTAAAGATTACATTATTAAATTTTCTTTCAGGTAACCAAATTTGACTAAATCTTGTGGTTAATGATCACCAATTTGATAACACCACAAAATTGAAATAATAATATGTCTAATTATAAAATGATGTATGTTTGTGATGTTCATATTTTCTTATTTTGAGCCTAACTAATTAAATCTACCTGCCAATTTGGCACATGTTGTGTGCTTTTTCTTTTCATGTTCATGATATTTATGTTATGAATTTTTTGAATTATATTTGTGTTATTTATGTGAGAATTAAAGCAACTGTTGAATATGATCATGAGAAATTGAAACAAGTCAAATATGGTTACGAGAAAAAAATGAAACAAAAAAAAATATTTAAAAAAATTATAAACTTGATAAACATTTGGAATAACAATTCAATGAGAAATTGAAACAAGTCAATATGGTTATGAGAAAAAAATGATTTTAAAAAAAAATAAAAATAAATTATAAACTTGATAAACATTTGGAATAACAATTCAATGAGAAATTGAAACAAGTCAATATGGTTATGAGAAAAAAATGAAACAAAAAAAAATATTTAAAAAAATTATAAACTTGATAAACATTTGGAATAACAATTCAATGAGAAATTGAAACAAGTCAATATGGTTATGAGAAAAAAATGATTT
>Ga0116227_10001748_pt1 | contig 49161 bp, 33 predicted proteins | sample S1TSphgellanicum_FD_89693 | JGI IMG/M metagenome (GOLD analysis project Ga0116227, IMG submission 89693) | Host-associated microbial communities from peat moss isolated from Minnesota, USA - S1T2_Fb - Sphagnum magellanicum MG | ecosystem: Host-associated > Plants > Peat moss > Unclassified... | reverse complement strand
TTTATTTTGGCTCCTCTTTTTTTTTTTTCCCATTCATTATACATAATGGGTTTACACCAATATATCATTGGATTATCAATGGGCTTTCTTTTGCTAATATTTATGTTTCTTTTTTTCTTTTTTTTTTGGCTTTATTATTCCCTAGCTCTCCTAGAATCTACCTACATTTTTATCTTTCTCTTTGTTCCCATTTTGTGGATTTATTGGCCTCATTTGCACCTATAAAAGGTGATTTTGATGGACAAACTTTTTCATCACTTTAAGAACAGCCTCACAAGTTCCAACTCCAAAGTGTTTGATTATACCATGTTGTTTGCAAGTGTTGAGTAGAGTAGGGGACAAGGGAAAAGGTTTTGAATTTTTTAAATCTTCTTATAATGCACAATTGGTGTATGTATGAGACAACCTTTGGTTGTCATCTTGTAGTTGAGGTATTTATTCCATGTGCATTTTTGGCTGCCCAAAAAATATGCAAGTATTAGGTCTTGATGTTATTAGTCATGTCACAAGTAGTCATTCATTCCAATGGGGTGAGCTATTTTGAACATCTTCATGACTTACCTAACTTTACATCTATACAACTATTTTTTTATCAAGTTTAATATGTCTTAAATAGATAAAAATTTGACTTCGGAAAAGACAATATGTAAATGTCAAAAACACATTCCCATATGGTTGTAAATAAGCTTAGGTTTATAGGGAATAATGTTTTTAGCAATCCAAAAGTATCAAGGAAAACTTGGTTCCAACATTCTCTAAAATCCAAATTATGTGTTCAATTGTAAATTTCACTTAATGTTGTGTTTTACACAAACACCTACTTTGATTTTTGGACATATGTCCCAAGGAGGACACTAAGTGTTAAAATTTTATGGTGCTACAAACAAGGTATTGTTTGGGAAGTATTATATCAAGGAGTTTTTTTTTTTCATTTTATTATTATCTAGTTTCTAAAAAATTATATGTACATATTTAAACCGCCCTAAATTTAATATATATTTATTTCAATCAAATTGAATTGAAATTTATTTCAATTGAACAATTCGATCAAGGTTCAATTGAAAAAAAATAGGATGCACATTTTGAAGGTATTAAAAATCAGATATATCATATATATGGTGTTGAAAAAAAATAAGAAGAAGAAGAAATATATTCAAGAATACACAATTCCATGCCTTTTTATTTGGGAATGAGCTAAACAAATTTGGAATTATTCAAATGATGACTATGATTTATGGAACTTAAAATTGTCATACCTAAACCAATTTTGATGAATCATCATTATTGGAATTTAAATTTTAAATTTTAAAATCTAAAGTTGTGAAGACTAATGAGGATGCAATTGAATGTGGTAAAATCATGTGATAAGATGATTATTTTTTCAACATATCATTTGTAGTTTAATATATCCTTCAACTAAGTAATTGTGTGGTGATAAAGCAAAATACTCATTTAAAGTACATAATGTTTTTCAAAATGATTCAACTATTAAGTAAGTTCTTTCAAATTTAATCATTAGTTCACTAATTGAACCTAATAACATTTAATCCTTAAAGTTTTTTGTAAATATGTTTTTTTTTTTTCTAATACCAAAAATTAACACATATTTTATATTAATTATATCTTGGTTTTCATAAATTACACAATGCTATTATAAAACTAATTAAATCATAATTTCTACTCAACGACCAATATATGGGAAATTACATTTTTATTCACATATTTTGTAAATTCAAAAAAAAATGTCACCTCTAATGTGCCCACAAAAATCCAACATTGTCACACATGTATGTTTGAATTTTTTTGGTTTTGGGATGTCTAAAAATGTTGAGAGATGTGTTTACAAATCATTATTTATTTTATCTAAATACATAGCAATTGGTATGCAACTATTTGAGATTTATTGTGTTGCCCTTGTAATGTTATTTACATTAACAAAATTTTGAAGCTAAAGCTAAAATTAGTTCAATAATTGGATGTTAAACATAACATGTTTTAGTATTTGGGCATAAACAAAATAAAACAAGCCAATAGCATTACTTTAAAAAAAGATTGCATGCCTTTTTGCCCAAATTTTTTTTTCATATGAATGAATTTTTGAATTTTTTTTAAAAAAATTTTATGAAAAATGTATATAATTATTTAAGTAGATGACATTTTTTTGAATAAATATGAAATTTTGAAATTGTGTCAATTCCTTGTAAATTATGTGTTTCATCTTTTAAAATCATAACAATTTCAAATCATAACCAAAAATTGATTTTTTAAATTTTTATGTTTTTTAATATAATAAACTACAATTCTTCTTAAAATATCATGTACATTATACCCCATTTATATGTGGTAAAAGGATTTTGGAAAGTTCTTTGAATTTTTAAAATTTTAGAATTTCACATATTTTAGGGTATGAATGCTTTTGAATGCGATTAATAGGTCTTTATCTTCTTCTATTTTCCCATTAATTTTATTTTATTATATGAGTCCTTTTGAAAATCCCTTGCAAAATTGATTCAATTTAACAAAATAGGTATTCATTTTCAAAAGTCCTAAATCAAAATTTAAACTTAAAATTTTATCAAATGGTTTTTTTAATTTGAATTCCTTGACATTCATATGAATGAAGAAAGACCAATTTGCCATGATTGTCATAGTTTAAATGGTAAACCATAAAAAAAATTTCATTCTTAATTGTTTTTAAGGCCCATTTGACATCCTTTTTGGCTTGTTTTATTATGACTACACCCATTTCAAAAAGTAATGAACATTTAGAACCCACCAATTATGCACATACAACTTCATAAGTGGAAGCCCATTTAAAATGTTTGTTGATTGGGTTATATAAATATGAATGATGCCAAACCCCCCTTTTTTTTGTGTTGCAAGATAAGACTAACCTAGTGCTGAAAAAAACAACTTTACAAAATTCTATTCATAAATAGGGTTTAGGGGTTTACCTTTCTTAGTGTAGGTTGAAGAATTGATAATTTATTCTGCAACTTAAAATAATGAATTTGAATAACTTTATCGACAACCTTTGAAATAACTATGCATTATTATCTTCTTAAATATTGATGTTCTTTTACTATTATTGTCACAATTTTATCAAGACCATAACACAATTACTTCCATTTTATGCTTTAAAAAGTTATTCGTATTATGTTTTGAAATTATTATCAAAGCAAAAACATTTTGATCAGATTCAATTTTTTTCCATGTGTAATCAATAATTGGTTTTCATGTTTATTGTTCCTTCCTCCCCTTACATTAACAATGATCATAACAATAGTATTAAATTTTCATTTAAAAAAGATTTTCTTAATTTTTAAAATAAAATGCATGCAGAAAAACATGAAAACCAAAGCACATTCAAAAGCAACGATTGGTAACACAATGGTCGTCAATTCAACTATAGTGATAATAGGCATGTAACTTTTCTCAAATTCATTTTTGAACTTTGACTCATTTAAAGCTTTCAATTTTTGTTTTACAAAATTTTTACAGACCTTTCAAAAGAATGAAGTTGAACACAATGTAAAAGTTACGAAATAAAATGAAAGCAAGCATTTACACAATGAAATAAATAAATAAAATAATTTTTTTGACATAAATAAATAAATTTTGATTATTTTGTTTATCAATCAATATGAAATGTGACATGTTGCTCGTACATTAATTGTACATATTGGAAAACCTTAGTTGCGTCTTCATAAAATATCACATTTTTAATATCCAATATTATGAATATTTGAACAACATTTAATGAGTTTGATTATAAATTATACAACGTGTTTTGGATTTAAATTTTTCAATTGTTCATTTTGAAGGTCAAATAAATTTGGTCATATTTGTTGATTTATTGTAATTTTGAAATATATATATAATTTGTGCCATTATGTTTGTTAATATTAATCAATTTTTGAAAAAAAATTTAAAGTATGTTTAGGGAGTTTTTTAACGTAGGTTCCAATAATTTTGAAATTTTATGGGAAAAAAACCATCAATTGTTCAATACAAAAAAAATTGAAAATGAAAAATAAAATAAAATCATGTTTTGATTTTTTAAACCCTACTTAATGTGGGTGATGATTTTGTGATTTTGATGTGCACATTTTCATAGTCATTGAATATATTATATATATTATAAAACCATTATAAAAATGTAAAAAATAATTGCATATTGGAAAACAATTCCTACCAATCTTTATGCATAGTTTTCAAATGAATACATATTTTTGGAAACATAATAATGTTGTGCATTATGATTATTTAAAGTTTTAATTTTAATATTTTGTAATGAAATAATGAAATAATTTCTTTTGAATTTTTAAAAAATAAAAATCGTATAAATCTTCTCTAATGCATATTTTGAAAAATATAAATTTAGGAAACTCTATCATTGCCTGCTTCCATTCACATATATATTTTAATACATTTGTGAGATATGGAACTTCAAAGTGCTCAATTTTTAACCCATTAGGCTTTGACACCCTTTTGTTTTTTTCACATTTTTAATTTTAATAAATTTACTTTCAATTTGAATGTAGGATATTACACACTCAATTGGCTTCACATTCCACATGTTAAAAAGATTTGCAAAACATTAAATCTCAATTGATCTTTTATTTTATAAAGTCCTTATAATTTTTTTTTAAAAAAACAAACATTCAAGTAGGACTTGAGTTAATTATATGCAAACATGGTTAGCAAGGAAGGACATATGAACAACCTTCATATGCCAAAGAGTCTATCAAGATCTTACTATGAACAATGAAACTTTTATCACACTATACCTTCACATAAATATGTATAGTGTTCTAATGTCGTTCATTTAAAAGAATTTGTATTTTTAAGTTCAAAATAAAATGGGGATCAAATGTAAGGTAAAAATTTAATAAACTCAACATTTTATATTTTTAAATGCATCAATTTCCCTTTACATTTGTGAGAAAACTTTGAATGCGTCCTTAAATTGTAATTGAGTGAACACCTAATTTATAATTTAAAAATATATATATTTTTTCCCTACCTTAAAGATTCAACTAGAAGTTGCATCCTTAGGGCATAATCCAATGCGCATTTGATTACATTCGTCAAGCCCAATTAGGTGGCCACCCATTAATAACAATATAATAATAATAACAAAAAAAAAATTCATTACTTTTTAATATAAATGAATTACAAATGAACATTTGGCATCATTGATTTTTTCTTCTTTTGAATTTGAAGAAAAAATTAAAATGTTTTTGAAGAATAGGAGAAGAAGTAAATTTAACTTTCTTAATGTGGATTGAATAATTGATAGTTGTGCAATTTAAAAAGACAAGATCAAGTAGCCTCATCAACATCCTTTGTGAGAATTATAAGTCCTTCGCTTACACCAACAATGATGATAAAAATAATTGCAAAAATCTAACTTTGAAAAAAAAATTCTAAATTTTCTAATGGAATTCACGTGACAAAATATGAGAACAAATTCATGCTCAAAAACAATGATTAGTAACAAAATGGTCATTGATTCAATTAAAATAACATGCATGTCACATTTTTGAAATTCCATTTTCGATTTTGAGTCAATGTTGAAATCTTTGACCTTAACAAATATGCTATTACAAATATTGTTCATAAATATCTATATTAGATGATTTAACTTCGAGAATGATTATGGTCAAAGTTGCCATGTTCAACAAATTAGCATGCAATATGCTTACCTTAGATCTTCCATACTTCTATTTACAATTTGATTACAAGTGTCATTCCTATTAAGAACCATTGCTTCAAATGCAATATTTTAACTCTACAATCCAAATCATTTCACCATAACAACTATCAAATTTTTTTCACAAAAGCAACAAACATTGTGAAAGAAAGAAAAGAAAATTTATGAAAATGAATTTGACAACCACCAAATGAAGTAGTAGAAAAATGGGACTTAACAAATAGACATTTGAAAAAATTTGAGCTTGCAAAAAATATCAACAAAAATTGAAAGCTTAAATCAAACACAATGTTCGTGCTAATTACAAGAAAAATAACAAACATACAATGTTATCTTTAATATGGGACAAAAGAATTTGGCTAACTTAGACCTTTTTAATAAACTTCTTTGACTTTAACTAATTTTGATTATATGTTTGATTAGAATTTAACAATAAAAAATCATATTCATGATTTGGCAACGAAATTTATGATAATTAACAAGGTATCTTACAACTTTAATAATGTAATTCATGAGTACATTGTACCCTAATTGTTTAAACTCGAATTCACACAAAAAGGGGAAAAACGAGAAATGGAAACCATAAAAAGAAAAGAAAAAGAGGAACAACAAAAAATGGAAAACCACAAAAAAGCAAAAAAAAAAAGAAAAGAAAAAAGGAACACTGAGAAATAGAAATCCATAAATAAATAAAGGGAACAACAAGAAATGAAAAACCATAAAAGAAAGAAGAAAATAAAAACCCAAGAAAGAACTTTGAAGCAAAAAATTTAGAAGAGGAAGCAAAGATTTTAATTTTTTTTTAACTCCCCACTTAGGATTAAGCAACATTTGAAATGATCATTTTGAAAATTCCTAAGGCAAAGACTTTAAATGTTACTTTAATAAAAAGAAAATTTAAAAGAAAAAAAACCTCTATTTTGATCTAAAATAAGCTTTGAAGAGGAAGCCAAGGAAGCTTTTCTTTCATAGACTAGTTTAAATTGCCATTTTAAGTCTAGGAAGAGCATTATGAAAATGCAACTAACTAAAAGCTTTCACACTTTCTTCTTGTTTTGAAAAAATCCTGAAAGTGTGAAAACTAACACACGTTCATCCATGTCAGAACGCTTCATAGACAAATAATTCCACACCATCCTCAGAAGAAGGATTTGGATTCACAATGATTTTCCAAATGCCTTTCTGTCCCACAATGATTCCAGGTTTGTTTCTTCAATATCTTCCCCTGCTTGGTCATAATTTGAAACCCATCTCTTTAATGCAATTTAGGGTTCTAAGTTCGGCGCCTCTTGAATATAGAATCCCCTTGGATCTTCTGAACAGAGGAGAAAAGAAGAAATGAAAACAGACACTATCTGCACGAGCATGACTAGTCCTTGGTAGAAGCTGTCTGAAACTTCAATTCATGAAGGAAGTCCCCAAACAGTAAAAAACTAAATAACAGATCTAAATGCCTCACTGCCAAACATATTGATTGGATAATTCAAAGTGCTCCAGACATCACATGAAATGCAACTATCATCTGCAACTCACAGTAAACAATAGTGATAATATATGTGTAGATAAGTATTATATATCAAAGTTCGGCAGCTGCAATTGGCTGACTTCTCTACAAAATGCAAAAGGGATTTGAAATGAAGACAGACCACTAAGATTTTTTCCAACCAGATTGAGTAAAAGCCTTGACATTATTTCACAGGATGAAGAATGTAAACCACTAGTATAAACTCCACACCTACATCTATAGTAATGAATGAATGAGCTTATTCAGAAACCAATTCAAATATTATGGCAATCGGACGCATAACAGAAAGGAAACAAGAGGGAAACAAGAAGAAGAGTACCATTGAGATTGTAGAGGAAACTCCAGAAAAAAACACTTTGAAGATGAGACCCATGTATCAGTTCTGGCAAACCAAAACAAACACAACAAATGAGTGCATCATACCCTTACAACAGTATCAGACCATTGCCTCCATCATGAATGGCGGTGGCAGTGACAGTGACTAGCTGCCATTACTTTCCCAATGACTTCATCAGCTCCTGACAGTGGGTGTCAGTGAGTACATAATAATATCAAGTCTAAACTCAGGGCAAACAATAATACTGAAATCTGCATCCTGAGTTTGTGTCATTTCTGGAACCAACAGGAAGACTCAGTCACAATTGCCTGTTAGCAATCAAGAGATAGGTGAATTACAGAATGTTATTGACATCCTCTCATTCAATCTGCAGCAAGCTTGTGAGACTAAGCTTCATATTTCAGCTTGCCCCCTGTATAAGCAAAGCAAAGCTAAGCATCCAAGCCTAACAAGAGCCTGACATACAAGATATTGGTTGGAGGCCTCCTGCACCCTGAACATATCCTTGAAGCACCACTGGTGAAACAAGGAGAAAAGGCCCAGTTCCAATCTGTGCAAGGGCAGTCTTACAAAAAGTATGGTTAGCAGCAGTTGCAAGATGATTCAACAAACCCTAACTTAACATCAGCCAGCCATTAAGCCATGGAATTCATCAGCTCTTAACAACAAGTGTAGTGTAATGTGTTTCTGTTGGCTCATCTAAAGGTAAGTGAGAAGACAGTTAAGTGTCTATACAGAAAGACTTAACAAATAGAAGCAGGACCAAAAACCAAAATTACATGACTACAACTTACTACTGGGTATGCATTGATTACAAAAAGAACTGAATTGTAGACCTAATAAAGAACAAGATATCACACCAAGTAACAGAAAACCAAGCTGAAACAAGTTTCTACAAACACTTACTTTAATCAAATTTGAAAACCTAAAAGCAGAGGCTCCAATAAAGGAGAAGCATACACAGCAAAACAGATCAAAGCTTCTGAGGGAGGAATTTCTTGAAGAAAACCTTGGTCTTCAGGAGACAGAGAAGTTCATGGCTTGCTGAATACAACTTGACCTTAGATCTACAAAACCATCAGAACCCATGGATTGACTTGTGACAATCCCATGCTTGTCAGAGATGACAAGTTTCATAGGACAAATTCTGATCATGTTGACTGCATTCTATGATCACCTAAAATGAACTTTACAGCTCTATCTGATGGAACCTATATTGAAAATGATATTTTCTTCCCACAACAACAGGGTAGATTACACAGCTGCCAATGGCTGGATTGGCAACCAAGGAAGGCATTGGAAGGCAGAAATGGCCAGAAGATGAGAGGAACAGAATGGAACAATGGAGACAAATAAGTACATCCACTATGCACTGATAAACAAACAACATAAAGGCATGCCACAGGACTCCTCAATTCATGATTTGAATGCTCACATGTCCTTTATAAGTGGTGATCTAGAAAATAACTATACCTTGGATCAGAGCAAGTATGAGAAAATGGGTTTGGATTTCAGTACCTCAAACAAAGGGTCCACATCCATTCAAGGTTGCAGTTTCAGCATGTGGCAGTGTTGCAGTAGCAAATTCTGAATTGTAAAGTGTGTCTGGAAGCCCTGTTAAATCGGTTGTGCATGAATGTAATCTCTAAACCTGAATATGCAATGAAATGAATGTATGAGGTGCAAAGTAGTACTAGAACAAGAATCAGCTCCAAGCATGACTTGTGGGCTCTAGTGCAAGATGTTGGAACCAAAATATCTATGAAATTGTAGAGAAATCTGCAGAACAACAATTTGAAGTTAATATGACAATGAGTGCAGTCATAACCTTATGAGTCACTCACAAAGTGTCAGACCATCATCTTCATCACAAAATTAGCAGTAACAAGCTGCAATGCCAATCCACTGACTTCATCAGCTGCCAATGGTGGGTGTATATAAGCATATAATAATTTGCTCAAAATCTTTGGCAAATCATTATACAACATCTGCAGCCTGACTTCTGTTTTTGAGAAGACACGGTCATGATGTTCGCTAGCACTAAAGATGAATGCAAACACAAGCCTAGATAGAGGACGTGGTACAACTGACGGAAGTATGACATAACTTGTTTGACAGGAGATCTGTACCAGAGATACAAAAGCCAGAAATAGCAACAGAGTACCAATCATGCCGGAAAGTTGACCTGGTGGAAACAAGGTGTTTCATAAAGCTGTTGTATCTCAATGGTCAGATCTCTCTGCTCCCGTCCCCCACATGAATCTATCAAGTTCTGTTCTGTATCTCTCAAGAATTTTTTGGCGAATAGCATACATTTACAGTCACCACTGCACAAGTCAAAATTTGGCTTGCAATCACTGCAAAATAGTTTCAGTTGCTCATTTATTGTGTTTGGAAAAGAAATTGGGGTGTTACCTTTGTCTTCTGATGACTATGTTACAAGGATTGTTTTTTACTTCCACGACCTCGTGCAAACCCTCCTGCACCTGGTGCACTCTTCCTTCTTGCTTTATCTCCCCAGTCCTCATCACTCTCATCCTCACATGAATCACCTTCATAGTCCACCATAGTCACAGACTTTCGTCTTGGCATACTTCGGATGGGAGTGTGTGCATTGGCATGGGTTGCATCAGCAGTGGTGTCTCCATGAGCAGTCTGTGCACGACCTGCTCGTTTCTTTGTAGGGATGTTTGCAGTATAGGTTGCATAGTCCACACTATCTTCTTTTAGTAGACGTTTAAATGCCTGCAAACATACCACACATTAACAGAAGTTACTTCTAAAACTCCATTCAGTTGGTAGAGGTGACTCAACTAACTTCATAAACCTCACCTCAATTGACAATCTTTGCCTTGTATGCCTGCCTTGCTGAATCCATTACAGTAAGCATATAATGGTAAAGAGTAACAGAGAACAAATTGTTACCTGATATTGTTGTAGCATCTGCCGGACTGTTATTGGGGTCTCAATAGGCAACTCCTTGGTGCTAAATTCCTTAGTTTCCCTCTTTGTGAGCATGTCCCCAGGCTTGATTGCTTCATTTGGTTGAAAAGCCTGTACCAAGGACCACAGTTCAAAATATTTCCACTAAGGAAGCTACTCCTCAATGTGATCATAGAGCAACAAAGTGCTACTTGAGGAAAAAAAAATTTCCACCAACCATTTCTTGCCACCATGTATATCTACTAGCCACCATACAGTAAAAGTCCTAGGCTAGAGTGAACAAGGCTGCATGTCCATGTAAGGCAATTGTCATTACAATCTCTAACTTTTACCAGTGAGGTACCCAGCAATCACCTGACAACGTGCATCATTCAGGTTGTAAACAATCTTCAAGTGCCGTTTCAAACGAAGCAGCAAAGCTAATGACATAGCTGCACTGCAATAACCCTGTGGTGACCAGCATCGAAACACTTAATACCTCATGCTCCTCTTTGTGATGAGCATTCCTTCAATCAACCAACATGTAATGTCCAGCTCCCTAAGGAGATCAGCAGACCCTAGTGAAAACATGAATAGACAGTAAGAACAGAACAGTAGGATTGGAAAACCCATAAGAGATACACGGTGGACATTAGTATACACATCTGCAAAGTTCATTAATCTGACAAAGATTTAAACAGCAGCATATAACTGAAATAAAAAACCTTGAGAATAAGGACCAGGTGAATCATGCACATATGGAAAAAAAAACCTGACAAAAACAAGTGAAGCCGTACTCTTAATTTGTCTAGTACATCATCAGGAATCCCTTGAGTGTCTTCCACCATTTCCATGTTAAAATTTGATTCTGGCTCTTGAGCAGTGGCATTAAGATCATAAGCTGCATCCCCTTCTCGCTCCTTCTCAGCTGCCATGATTTCCTGGACATGCTTGGCTACAACACCCAGGGCTCCATCGTTGATGGATGCTTTCATGTTGGCTTCCAATTCTCCTCCACGAACTTGCAGAACTCTGTTGATGGTATAGACAACATATAGAGGTTCATCTGGTAGACCAAAGGGAAGTGCTGCAAGTACCTCTGCACAGTATCTGAAACACATGTCAACAGACAGACGGTTATCAGTTCCAACAATGTTAAGATTTGCAAGCATGTTTGTCATCTTTGCTTTCAAATCTCCTCCGCTTGTAGCCTTCAAGGACACTGCACAACATACTTCCACACAGGCCTGCAGACAATATCACATCTAAGATAACAATAACCATCCAACAAAGGCATCTGCACATAGATACTCACAGTAGGAAAGAAATAGCCTGTATGCCAGATTGCCCAAAATCAAACTTGCGAATAATTGAGGACATAAACTTGCTTCGAGAATTCCGGCTGCCTCGGATGAGTTTGTAAATACGGGATATTCCTGCCTTAGCAAAAGCAGCAGGGCTCTTATGTTCTGTAGGTTTACTGGCAATGGGATTTGCAGGACTGGCTCCTTGAACAGAGTTTGCTGCCCCTGATTGAATGAATATGAATGAAAGATGCAGCCCATCACCTAACCGGTTCTCAAAAAATGAAGGATACCTGCAGTCATCAAAAATTGCAAGAAAACAATTAGGTACAAGTTCACCCCTTGAGTGATGATAGTGGCCATATGAAGAGATCCTCGATGCTTCTGTTAACCTCCCGAAATTTTGTGCAGAAGAAATGACCCAAGGGACGCAACATGTGAAGATTTCTTTTCCACAAAGCTCTTGCTTTCAACCTCTAAATCAAGGCATAGAACAGAAGATAGGAGCAAATACACAAACAAGGTATCTGAGATCATGTACTTCTCATTCATCTGCATCAACAACCGATGCGCAAGCTTTGAGTTGAACTCCAGCTGGTCAACTTCCATTGCTATAAGCTGGGGAACACATGTAATAGGATGGGTCAACCCCTGCCGCAAAACAATCTCCACAACCTGCATCCACAAAATTGAAGCAACAAAACAGTTTTCAAGCTGGTAACAAATTAAAATGAGGATCCTAGGTCAAAGTTGAAACAACCTTGGAAAATAATGCCAGTTTTCAGCAATGGAATAGACTACTGTAACAGCAACACATGCAAACAGACCAGCTTCTTGCATCTCTGTTTGAGGCCCTTTGGAAAAAAATTCTGTATCATGCATTCAGAACACTGCACACTACACCTGTTCTCCAAATACATTCTCTAGTGCTCACTTGAATTCATACTGTACCAAAGATAGAACTTATGACCTTGAAACCGGGGTGCTCTCTGGTTCCAACATATCTCAGACAGGATATCCAAGGATCACCGCAATATAGCTATGCAAATATCCAAATTTGCACTAAGACCCTGGGCAGACTGAAGGCTCTGACAAAATATGCATGGATGCTGAGGAATTCACAAACATGGGAAAGAGATAACCTTGAGGGCAGCTTGCCGCACTAGCTCTTTCAAGTCTAAACATCTCTCCAGAATTTGGTCCCAATGCAACTGGATAATGCCACCACAAATATTACTATCTCCAGCTCCTGCAGCCACTGGAACTGTGTTGCCTGTCTCATGCTTCTCCCCATTGGCTTTATCATCCTTGCCTTCCGTCACAACCATTTTTTCCTCAACATCAAGGAGGTAGTCACTGAAATTCTGCAGCATTTGGATCTGTTGAGGTTGCCAGGAGCAAAGTGTCATCTTCCAGACATGCTTATGCAATGGCTTGATAGGGGCCATCTCAGTCTATTTTCCAATGCAAAAGTGTTCAGAGGACCAATGTGAGTACCTTGAGACGAGGATCAGCTGGGGATGCAAGTGTGGTATGCAGAACCTTGTCCATGTTCTTTAACATCATGAAGTCAGGCCTCGCAATGAAAATAAAACCTAGAGCCTGAGGAGATTCAAGCAGGACAGGTCACCATGACTTGCTTATCTTCATCAACTCCAATTGACCTCAATGACCAGGATTAGTGATCGTTACAAACACAAATAAAATATCTTCATAAGTACTGAGAAATTCTTAATACTTGTGATTTAAATCAACCTGAAAAGAATTGATAGATCACTCAATAATAAGGTATGGATATTTACAATCTGACAACATAACAGCAACCAGTCAGCCAACATGAAAAAGGCTAGACCCCACCATAAAAAATATAACTCTTTACCATAAAGAAAAGGCAACACAAACAAAAGCTCAAACAATTTTGCCACTAAACCATGGGGATGGCAAGTTGCAGACATTCAGTACTAATGCAGTGTGATATTAGACCAGAGGAAAAGTAGAAAAAGATAAGCTATCCATGCTCACAGTGAAAATGCATCTCTATGCAGGCAGAAAAGGCAGACTCCCAAGAACACACCTGTAAAGCCCGTACTTGTATATCGAAGTCCTCACATCCCAAATAGAATTTGCAAAGCTCAAGCAGCTGCTCCATGTTGATTTCTGGATCTCCAATGGCATCTATCAACTCCGCACCATACCGGCCCAATAAACCAAGGCAGAACAGACCTCGCAAAACATTCTGGAGTATGAAGCAAGCCCACAATGAATCACCAGATTGATTTTGCAGAAAACCATGATGAAGTATCAAATGGTTCTTCAACAACAAATTAAACATGTGCAAAATGTGTTTCAGCACCCAACACAAATTGGGAAAGTCATTTACATCCCTAGCATGACCTTCCTTTGACAAAGAAACAAAACAACAAATGAGTGGCATCCACCAACTCTAGCAGCCACAGATTCTTTATCTAATCATCATAGTCTGCAATGGAAGAGCTCTACTTTAATGGCAACACTGCAAATCGATGAAGATCAGGCCATTAGAAACCTTACAGCTTTCTCAGTTGCCACTAATTCTTTTGTGCGGCTGCTATCAAGAATCTTGAAAAATCGTCGGACAAGTAATTCAGAAGATGTGACTCCTTTAAGAGCTATCTTGCTCAATGAACAGAGACTCCTGGACAAACAAAAACCATTAAGAGACATTCTGCCTGAATATCTAAGATTTAATTAACATCTTTTTAGGAGACACCAAATTAGCACTATCTTCTTACCTCACAACAAATGCAAAGCAGTAAAAAAAAACTCTGCCATCAGGACATAAATCTGCATTACATCCATGAATGATACAGAATCTGGATGTGGCAAAATATTTAGAGGGTTTTAAGGCTTCAAAGAAGTACTTAATACAGGCGTGCACAACTGCTAGGAAAGAACATGTGGAGATTAATTGACGCAAATCACGCTCAAGCTCCTCTACAAAGCTTTGAGGGGGTCTTCGTAGCAATGGAAGCACAGTATCAATAACAAAAACAATACTCTGCAGCAATTGTGCTGCATCCCGGCTACCCACCTGTTCAAGGGATACCAACTCAAAGCCTCAGTCTCCCTGCTGCTTGAAGTTAACCAAAGGACTGAAGCTATGAAATCAAAAGTACTAAAAGGACTTGATGAGCGACAGAGACTTTATTCAGCACCTGAATTCGATCAACCATTTCAACAGGTTCAAAGCACTTAAGAAAAAAAACAATCCAGATGGAGGATAGAGGGGATCAACCAGATTCAGAGTATAGCACAAGAAAGCCAGTAAAAGCACTACTCAGAACCTATCCCTGATGCTTGAACAAAAGCTTCTCTAACCCTTCTTGACCATAGAAGATGGAAACTTGTCCTCTTGCAAAATCATGCTGATGCAAAGCTCAGGAGCCATTTTTTCTCATCAATATGCACAACAAACCTGATCTTGATCATCCACCATTGCAGCATGCATACCTGGGTCTTAAGATAAGGTTGAAGGGTGACTGCAAATCGAGCAGGATCGGATGGAGGAGCACACAGCGTGGGATCAACTGTACAAAAAGCATGCAAGGCAACAATATATGGAAGTGCACAAATTTCGGTATCATCTGCTGCAGTCTCTTCTACCTGCACAGAAGCCACAACTTGCTTCAACTCCAAAAGCCTCAATGTTAGGAATGTCTTCTCATCAGTCAGCTTCAGATGCTGAGCAAGCTACCCACCCTGCACTGAGGACTGGACAAACCCTCTTGACATGGCAGTCAAACACAGGCCATTTGGTTTTAGGATCCTGCTTCCTCTCTACAATTATGACAAGTACATGAGATAACACAGGAAAGGTCCAACATACCACATACCTTCAAGACACTTTCCAGTAGACACTTGCACATCAACTCACAACGATGTCTAACAGCAGCTTGGGTCATCATGCTTGTTGCGGTATTCTTCGTATTCTGAGGACAGAAGTCAAGGGCAAGACTACGCTTTATAATGGTCACCATAGGTTGATGGCTTGGGAGCCTTCTCAGCACATCAACCAACTGCTGCACCTTCTCTGTGATATCTAAGGGTACTGCACTTCCATCTCCAAGAAACTGTGTGTGATGGCCTACTGGTTCTTCAAACCACAGCTCAAAAAAAGTTTTACCAACAAGATCCTGCAGGATACAATATTTGCAAGCTTCACAATCAGAGGGTTTGATCAAAGACATTCCTTGGGAAGTTTGCAACCTAAGATGCCCTATCAATGTCACACTCTATGGAACCAACCTCAGTTCAATATGGGGAAACATCAGCACACTACACCAAGATATCACAAAGAGTTAGCAAAGTTCCCTGGAACTGCAAAAGTTAAGGAGCTATTTGCCCAGCCAAGAATCACCTGTATGCTTGATTCCTCATCATTGATCCGTGATATGATACGAACACAGCCATCTGTAGCTTTGGTAAACCCAGAGTTCGACATACACACATCCCGGATTATCTTGATAACTCGTTTGCGCACACTTACACCAGTGTCCATAATGCGCTCTGCAATCTTTTCAAAGTACTACAATCACCAAATCCACAATTGTGAAGTTAATCTCATGCGGAAGACATCAAGAAGTACAAAAAGAAGATACCAGCTGAATTTTGACAAGTTCCCTAACATGCAATTACTTACCATTAAGATGTTAAAACAAGTTAGAATAATGGCAACAGTCTAAAGAGAAACCTGAATTTATTTCTACTCAGCCTTTTTCTCCTTGAGATGGATTTCACTGAAACACAGTCATCGTTTTCACTGTTGCCACCCTACTACTTATGCAGTTCATTAGGTAAGGAAAGGTCTTGTGAAAACAGTACCTTCACAGCAAAATCAGGTCGGGTAACAATGTGGTGCCCAACAAGCTCCATTGCAGCTTCTCTGACAGAAATAGCTGAATCCAGAAATCGACCTTCAACTGCTCTTTGTACCCGTTCATCACCCAAGACTCCAGGATCCGCCTCCACAACAGCACTCACCTGGATAAGAAAAATATGAAAAGCACATGGTCAATCACCCACAGGTTCACAAGTCAATCATCACTGAAGCAGTACATTTAGTCATATCTTTGTATCAAGGCAACCACACCCAGACATATGTCCTCAATTCACCTTAGTTAAGACTGCAAAAAAAAAGAAGTTCCAGAGTTAAGACCTAGTAAAGAGCTTGCAGCAGATGATTCCAACAGATCAAACACACTTATATTGCCTAAAATGTCTTGCAACAGCTAGTGAGATAGCAAAGGGGATACCGCTCTCAAAGCTTTTGCTCGAGGAGTTGGTGAATTTTCGGTAAGGCTGACCTGCAAGCAAAGAAATGGGTTTGAGCTCAAGAACCACTAGTGCTAAGGAGCACATGCATTAGAACTGGTACCACAACTATCACAAAACAGTGATTGAAATGTTGGTTGCTTGACAACAGTAACAAAGTAAGGGAAAATCCAAGGCTAAATCATCTGACAGAAGATTTGGGTCATAGATTAGGGTGACCCATCTACACAACTTCAAATTGGTAACATCACTACAGAATTCCATGATTGAAAACTCTACTGCCAACAGCTTCCATTTGTGCAATAATTCCAAGCTTACCAATAACCTCTCAAGAATCTTGTCAAAACCTCGAGCAAGAGGTCTCTGCTGACCCAAGGCTCTAGAGATGCGAAAAATAGCATCTCGAGACAAGGGTGCAAAGTCGAAATCTTGAAGAGGGACCTTGGATGTACATCTATTTCGGAAGAACTGAATAGTTTGCATGCTTTGCTCCTCATCCCGTAACCACTGGCACAGATAAAACCTGGAAGAATAGCAAAGATGAGTGACCTACTTGGCTGAGGAACAGCGCCTCTCTGATATAGAGAGGCAAGAGTTGGAGGAGTTGCAAAAAAGAACCCTCAAGAACTCACTGGTATGATCAAACCAAGGTCTGGTCACAACACTGACACGTTACATCACATCTCTGCATGCACTGATAACAGCTCATTCATTAGAACAAATCCCAATCTTATTGGGCACTGCACCTTACCTGCGAGCATAAATTGCTGTACTATCATTGACAGCCATTTCCTGAAGGTAGTTCAAAAGAGTTTGGTGAATGATTGCCAATCTATCAGCTGAGTTTTCTGCATTCTGTGTCAGCTTAGTTCCATGAGATGCCTTAACTCCAGTTGCCTGAACTTTGATATCTGGTCGGAGGGAGGCCAGTTGTTGTCGACATAGGCAGCAGTGACAGAGCCAACCACGGTCAAAGAGGTCATGTTTGGTGACCCCAATGCAGTCCCCATGAAACCAGCGATTACAACTATTACAAGACACCATGACTTTGGAGCGGTTTCCTTTCCCACAAACTGTACAGTTCTTCTTAACATTCTCATCGTCCTCATCATCATCCCTCTTGCCCTCAAGCTCCTGCAGAATCCAGAACTTCTCTCTACTGCAGGCAACAGCATCCTGTTTCAAATGAGCTGCAACCATGCCAAGGAGATCGATTGAAGTACCACGCACTACAGCATCTTTTGCCTTGAGGCCCGTGTTTCCAAACAACAGGACACAAAAAATCTGCAGGCAATACAAGAGAAGGTCAACCATAAAAGAAAGGGATCCATTCAATATTCATCAGCTGGGAATGACTAACATCAGATGGGCAGGTAAAAGTGGAAAAGACATCAGAATCTAGCTCAGAACAAAACCAGCAGTCATAAACAAAGAGAACATGGGAGCTTAAGTTACCAACCATGAGTGACAGATCTGTCTGTAGGCATCACAAACTCATCTTGAGGCCACTGAACTATACAGGACTTGGAAGAAAGATTACAGTGCAACCTATCTCAAGTACACAGAAAGAGGAATACTGCAAGACTTGGAGTCCCAGATGTAACAAATACCTGAAGCAAAAGGCTAGCTGCAGGAAACTCAGGAACATTGAGAGTGGTTAGTAAGTCAAGGACAAGATTCTCCACTATGGCTCTCACATCTGCTCCATCTTGGGCCTTTGGTGCAGCCCAGCGGTGCAAGACATGTTTCCAAAAATAGCTGGTTGTATCCATGGCAGGCTCGAAAAACCTCACTGGAGCAGTAGCCTCAACAGCAGCCCCCACAACTTTCACATCTGCCCCTGCAACATCTGGTTTTGAATCAACACCACCTTCCCCAAGATCAACACTGCATTGCACAATCTGGAGAATGAGGGCTGTCAGCATTTGAATCTGCTTGGATTCTTCATCTGGTAGATGGTAGGAACGCAAGCTTCGTTTTGAAGATGGAAGCTTCCAAAGTAAGCTCACAATCTCCTCAATAATACCTGTCCGATGCTGGGGATACACATCAAACACCTGCATGCTACCTAGAATCATCAGGTCCAGAGCAAAATTTATGGACTACTGCAAGGAGAAACAGTCATAATATGCAACAGTCCTTCAAAACTTCTATTATTGAGGTGAAAAGAGTCGGCACAAAATCATAATGATAACTGTAATGTTCAACTTTGTAATCAACATAGATCATTGTGATAAAAATCATAACATCATTAAAGCCATCAAAATATCAGCTTCTTGTGGGGTGCAGAAGCTTCTTAGAGCTTCTTGTGACAATTCTAAATTCATTAGGTGGATTTTTCCAAATTAACAGTGTCCCCTGCCTAGCAATTTTTTTGCGATAGTCATGGAAATGATACAGATGGCAATCCAACCATTGACACTGAGAAGAAAAAGAGGGGTATCGGATGCACCATGCAAACAACACCAATAGCCTTCAGCTGCAGCAACTGGATGTTGTCTACACCGAATGTCTCAAGCATTGTTTTGATAAGCTGCAGGAGGGTGCTGTCCAAGATTTTTGCCACAAACAGAAGTTCTTTCAATAAAGCCAGAACACTGCATAGTTTGTGCAGCACAACAGATACAGGACCTGAAACCCTGCCAAGCACAACATTCATATCTATGAGATTGCAGAAAAACCCAAAAACACATTGAAATAACAAGACAGGATGAGTGAATCATAACCTCATGAATGTCACTCATGATGTGTCACACTATGACTTTCATCAAAATTAGCAGTGACAAGCTGCTATGACTCCCCACTGACATCATCAGCTCCTAATGGTGGCTTTAGATAAGTATATAATGCACCCCAAATCTCAGGCAAACCATTATATAAACATCTACATCCTTAGTTTCTGTCACATTTCCAGAAGTAACAGGAAGTTGGCTAGCACTCAAGATGCATATCTAACAGAAAACATCAATTGTATTCTCACTCAAGCTGCAACAAGCTTGTGAGGGCAAGCTTCATTTCATTTCAGCTTGTATGTGTATAAGAGAGCACCTAAGCCTAAGGCAACATGTGCCTAAATACAGGGTAGTGGTTGGGGCCTCCTCACTCTGAAAATATCCTTTAAGCACATGACTGGTGACTACTTGGAGGCAGAAAATTCACTAAAGCCACTGGAAAATATATCTATGAGACTGCAGAGAAAACTGCACAATGACACTTTGAAGGTAACACGACAACATGCAATATTCAGCTCAAATGCAAGTTCACTAATCAATATATGCAAAACAGTTACTGGTCGTGCTTACTGGTGCAATGATACAGAAGTTGATGCTGACAAAGACTGTTCTTCCTGACTATAATATAGCATGATCTTACTTGTTTGCTTCTGTCTTTTTGGGTTTTGCTGACACTTTGCTCTTGCGCCGACTTTTCTTTGCAGAGCCCACTCCATTTTCCAAGGCATCCATATAATCATCACCCTCCTCTGAAAGAGGCACATAATAACAGCACACAAGTATCAAATGCATAATCCTGATACATAGAAAGGTTCCAAGTGAATACATCTAGCAGTGCACACCATTATGGTCCAGAGAAGAAGGTTTCACAAATCACAAAAAGAAATTGCTGGAACAGTGCAGTGAGGAAGATATGGTTCTTCCACCAGGCACTCAGCTTTGCTCATGTAGGTGACAGACATACTTCAACACTTCAGAAACAGGAGTGAAGTCAGATCAAGGATTCTGTACCAAAACAAGCCATATTACCTTCATCCTCACCAGCCCCAGCACCCTTGTGAATCTGGCGGTAGAGAGCATCATATGCTGGGAAAATGGTATGCACAATCTGGTATCTTGAAAAATCAATGAGGTGGTCAATAAGCTGTGAATTACCAGACAAGGAGAGGAAGTTGTTAGCAATAGCCATAAACTGTGGACCATGAAATCTGCATTCACATACTCCCAGGGAACGTCTGGCACAACTTTCGTTGGAAATCTGATGTGTTTGAAATACAGTGCTCTGAATTGCAACAGTTGCAATTCATAATCAGTGTATGCTAGATTGAAGAAACACAGGACAGCAGAACAGATTGATGCACCTCTTCCTTGTATATCTGTTTGGCCATGCCAGGACCGGTCATGATCATCAAGGAAATTTGAACAGACTCCAGTGCCGACATCACCATCGTAAAATTTTCTGCATCTACCTGCATGCCAGAGAGTGAAATCAATCAAGGTGACATAGGACTCTCATAGAACCTACCGACACAGAAAGCTAGAGAACTGTATGAATGATGACAGTTCAGATACATCCCGTGGCATCACCCTACCTTCACATGAAAGATATGACATTTGAATCCGATATATTTTGCTTACAATTGTTAAAGATTGCATAAGGATAGGACCCATGGTGCTTGCCTTCACCTAAAAACAAAACATCCGTGAGGTGAAGTCTGGCCAAAGTTTACTCAACTCCCTGTTTGGAAACCCTCTGATCACAGCAGAGATAGGACTCTATGAGAAACCATAAGCAAGGACTAGGCACTTACATCATCGCTGTCATCCACCTCCCTTTCATGAGAACGCTGAACATGACGATCGAGCAAGCTTAATAGCCGTACAAGATACTCGACTGGGACATTTTGAATCAGATTCTTGGCTCGCAACTTGACAACATCCTCTGCAATGGATCTGATTTCAGGTAGGGACAGAAAGGTGCCTGCTTCCTCTCCCTCATCTTCACCTGGAGCCTCTGTCCTTTCAAAAAATTCGTCTAGCAACTCGCACAATCCACTCACAATTGTATCTGTGACTGCACAGACAAACAAAGATGAGAGTGAACACAAGCTCTCCAACCCTCTAAGTTTCAGCCTGCTCTGGATACTCTGGATGCTCTTAAGTGCCATTTCCAATTGCAGTCATCACAGTTCCCAACATTGCTCAAGTTCATCAGAAAATGCATGGACACCCAATAAGTGACAGTTTCCAAGTCATCAACAAAAGCATCAAGGAGAGTTATACACTGGTTGAACTTCACAGGACTAAAAAGAACTGATGCAACTTTTTTGTTATGCTGTCTCTCCACTTTTGTCCCAGTGGCTTCCTTCCTCTTGATCCCAGTAACTTTCACTGCAGCTGGAGAATCCTACAAGAATCATATCTGTCACAGTCTCAGTAAAGTGAACACAATAAAGATTCCCCACAGATTACTTGAAAAAGACTATAAAATGTGACAGCGTCTCCTCTTGTTCAGGAACAACCCCTGCTAAGATACCACTTGATGGTGGACCTCACATTCAACAGTGTCTGAAACATACCACAGGTGACGAACTCGGGGCCCATGATCCTTGATGAGCAACTTGGTGGCTAGGACCACCAGGACTGGCCTGATGAACTGCCACAGTACTCTGCTTCTCAGCAGTGGAACTCTGCCAACCTCCTCGCTTCAAACGTCCTGGTTGACAAAACAGAAAAACAAATACACTTCAAAATGGAAGAAGCTTTTCAGCCACTACTTGTGGACTATTATTTACATTCATGATTGAGCACCGCACTCCAGAAACCCATTCCTGTGACAACCAAGTTTTACACCATCCTCTGACATTTCAGTTCCAAAACCCTCTTGTACAGAGACTTGGAGGTTGGAGAGAGAATACCACTTGTGCCACTACCATTCTCCAGCAAGAAAAAATGGTCCACCAAAACAAACATACCTGCAGCTGTGTACGAAAAAGCATCCTGTTCATGCTGAAGGATAGCAGCCATCAAGCTCCCAGGCTCTGCTGCCATTGGAGCTGCCCCATTTTTGGCCTCCTCTCGAAGAGACCTGGCAGAGAAATTATTAAGAGAGTTTCACTGTTAGATTTTACCCTGAAGTCTGACCACTAAGAAAGGATTAGAGCTCAAATGCATGCCTCTCAGTCAAAGACCTCGCCTCGCCAGAGCCACAAACTAAAGAGAAATTGAACAGAATGATCAAATCATAGACATGAAAGTGCACTGTCCAAACACCTTCCAAGCACAGTTCAGATCCTTAGGTCATGGAAACTGTCTATCCTTTCCTAAAGGACTCTGCTTGTCTGCCTTTATGGTTGTAGACTGAGCAGCCGGTTTCAATCGGGTGTGCAATAGGAGAGTTTTCAGGAAGAGTAATGGGGGTAGGGATGGTGATAAACTGTGGTAAGGGCGCAGCTCTCTCCAATAGCAAAGTCCCCTTGATAGAACAAGCCGTGTGACTAGCCCTAAGGTACCATCCCCAGGAGGAGTTGTTGCTTGGAACATAAACAGACAGGGTGTGACAGAAAGAGCATGCATTACTCACAAGTAACTGATGTCAGTCGCTCTGAGGAGCTCGGCAATCTTGCTGGCTTGCGCAACAACGGCTGCATCGTCCGTGTCCCGCAACCTGGCGGCCACTTCGCTGTCATCGAACAGAAACAGCTCATGCCTGCTGGCTCCAAAGGAATTCGGAAGAGAAAGCAACGGCAAACCTAGAGCCACTTCCGTGTGCGACGTATTGGTCAGCCGGTAGGTATTCATCGTCTCCTCCTCCTCCGCGTTCCACTTCCTCTCCTTCCCTACTTTCTACCTGCCCGCTGTGTCTTGTCCCCGCACTAGCGCATAATTTTACACTCTCCGTCTTCCATGCTTGCATTGCAACCGCTTTACAAGAGCCCTGGGGCGCTCATTGCCAACATACGAATTCCGGGGTTTTATAAGACTTCCTTCCAACCCCCCGGCGCGCCCGACAAGGCAGCGCTCTACAGAGAAACAAAAGATGACTAACTTACCCTACCACAAAATCCACGAAAATTGAAGCAATCCACGGCCGTCTCGCTTCCAAACGGCGATGAAAACCTCCGCGGCTTGCCATTCCCACCATGCCAAAGTGCTTGCGGAACAAGATCATGATCCACACTTAATTTTTTCCCCAAACCGCCAAAAGTAAGCAAAAAATACATGAATACGTTCGTTAAGAAGCTCTAAAGATGGAGAATCCAATGAAAATGTCGAAGGAGTGCGACAACGAGAGCAGGAAGAAGACAAACAGACCGAGAAAGCAGAGGCTGCAGCAGAGAACAATGTTTGAGAAACACAGCAAGCCCTTGTCCGTCAGCGAGCGAGAGGGAGCGAAAGGCAAATCCCGACTCCCATATCCCACAACTTCGTCCATATCCCAGGGCTTTCATATTCCCCCTACACAACCCCCTACAGTCTAGCTCCATTTCTCGTCTGGTCTAAATCCCTACGACTTCCTATGCAAGTATATCCCTACTAAATCGCGGGACATGTCGTAGGGACATTTTTTCGTAGGTCGACTTGAACAACTGCGACGAAATTGCTTCAAAATGACCCCCCTAAATAAATAAATAAATAAACAAATAAATAAAACTTCCTCATTTTATACATTTACAAAATTATGAAGCATAGTTTAATTATTGCTTAAATGAAATTTCTTTTTCCTTTAACGACAAATTTATGTGAATTTAAACATATGTATAGTATTTTCCAAATTTTGAATTATTATTTATCTTCAAGTTATAATAAAATATCATGAACTTTTACCAAGTACCTAATCAAAGTTGTCTAATGATTTCATGGTTTTAGTTAACCATAGTTATGGATTTTTTTTATTTTTTAAATATTGTAATTTCAGGGTCATGCAAACTTACATTTGCCCTTAATTTATATTTAATGTTGGGGAAAAAAAAATTACTTTTTTTTGAAGATTTTGGTGGAATTTATCATGGGCATTTGCCAAATTTCAAATCTAACATTTGTTGGATTAAGCTTTGGATTAAGCTCGGTTGAATTTGATTTATATGTGTGTGTGATTAATGGAATTGCATTTTTTTTTTGTGGTTGAATTAATTAAGCAACCATGTGTTAAATTTGAAACTTGGGATTATGGGGAAGTTAGTGAAAGTTAAATATGTTTTACTAGGAACACACCAAGGATGGGTATCTTTGTAGTAGGTTTGTAATTTTATAGGTAGGTATGAAGTAGTAGGTTTGTAGTTTCATAGGTAGGTATGAAGTAGTAGGTTTGTAATTTTATAGGTAGGTAGGTATGAAGTCTTCAACACATATAGACACCCACTATTGGTGTTACATGCATTTTGACTTTTGGAAACACTATGACATGGGTTACTTAATATAGTTAAAGTAGCTCATTCATTGCATATATAATGTTCACCTCTATAGTTGTGCAAGTAACAAATTGTACATGGGTTGATGACTTTAGTGCATCTAATGTTAATGAATGTAATATATGTATCGGATTTTTTCACCTCTTATTCATAAGTAAATCAAAATTCAAAGGTGAATCATAAAATTTGTAACGACTTGTGTGATCATAAGGTTTAGGGTGGAAAGTTCATAATAAATTTATGATTTTTTCTCATTTCAATTCTCTCATTCATCCATTGTTAATTTTCAACATGGTATCAAAGTTTGGTTGTTTATGTGAGATGGAAAGATTATAATTATATTATATCATTATTCATTTTGTCATTTAAAACTTTTTGGGGGGAATTATTTATTTATTTATTTATTTTTTGGGGTGTTCTAGACATAACTATGATAATTTTGATCTTTGAAGCATTGAAAAGCTTGATGATAATAATTTTCATATTTGGCAAATGATAATCAAATTTCTTTTACATGAAAAGGATTTGTGGAATACCATTTCAATAACAAATTGTGATCATCAAAAATTAAATTTGGAAAGATTTTTTTTCTAGGATGCATTTTTTAGCATCATTTATTCATAAAGATAGACAAGATAATTTGTGAAGCAATCCTCTTAAAGATTGTTAATTTTTTGTTGCATCATATTGCAAATGCAAAGAATGCAAAAGACATTTATAACAACTTTTATGCAACAGCTAAAAACAACACCTTAATCTATTGAAACTACGTTGGGTGCTTTGTAATTTAAAAATGGAACAAGCATTTCTATGCAAGCTCACATCAAATAAGCTTTGAATGGTTGTTAATTAGTTGATGGAAAACATTGATCATGGTAACATTTGGCATTTATGCTTTTGAAAATTTTGTCATTTTTTCATACAATCGTTTTGTTGGGTGCTCAAATTGATGAATTGTTTGTGCACAATTCATTGATGAATCAATATGTGGACAATTGTTGCAAAAAGAATTATAATTTGAAACAAGAAGCACTAACTATTAACATGGTGTTATGGGAAGCTCAAAAAGAGAGTTGAACCATAGATCATGTTTTTTACATTGTCTTTTTTACGTTATATTTTATGATTGAATTTTATTGAAAATAAACACCTAGACAAGCTAATTTTATAGTAAAAAATGATTAATTACTTAAACAACATAAAATAACACATCAACCATTTTGGACATGATGGAATTATTAGTTTGTGTCCATGTCCATTTTGATTCACAACTAGTCATTCCATTGTGTTTAATTTAACTAAAATTAGCAAATGCGACTTTTATGTTTCGACAAAAAATTGACATAAATATGTAGACTAATAGGCAATGTAAATTATGGTCCTAATTTTTCAAATATTTATTTAAAAATAAATTTATCAAAAAAAATATTTGTAGGAATAGCTAGTATGTTTAACCTAATTACCATCCTTAGCCTACCCATGGACCTATTACCAATTTCATACCATCCTATCACCTACCTATTACCTACAACCTACATATGTATTTGTTTACCTATGTGACTAAAACTGTACATTTTCCATGTTGTAGTTCATATTTGAATTGTCAACATTTGCTCTTTCGAAAAGTACAATATGAAATTCCACTAACTTTGAAAAAGAAATTGAAAAGAGCTTCAAGAAAACAAGCAAACTCCAACTCTATAGAGTGCTACCAAAAGGAGGCATAAAATTGGAAGGAAAAATGTTTTGGAAAGAAAAAGTGAATTTGAATTCATGTATTAGGTACACACTTGAAACATTATACCTAATAAGTACATGAGTTCAAATTCATTTTTTCCCACCAAAACCTTTTGCCTTCAAAGTTTGCTAATTTGAACTTTGATGTAATTTTCAAGTCTAATTTTTGAACTTGTGCAAATGTGTGTAGCACAATTCTCTTACCACTATGGAGGTGTTGAATCATTTGTCAACATAGATTCATTTGAAGATCAAAGCAGGTATGCTTGTGAACAACTTTCCAAACCATTGAAAATGGATGGGATTCAAAAAAAATGATTGAATATAGTTTGTAAATTATCTATATTATGCAAAATGTGACATCAAGAAAACATGGCAAAATGATTACCCATTGTTTGCTATTCAAAAAAAATACTAAAATGAAAAAATACAACATTGTTCTCATTGTTTTAAGGTTTGACTTATGTTTTAAAGTTTGATTTTGTGTTTGATTTTAGGTTTTTAAGTTTAATTTCAAGTATGTACAAAGTTTGTTTTCAAGTTTTCAAGCCTTTTAAAGTTGATTAAAACATGTATGCTTATGAATAAACCATTCACAATGGGTAGAATTCATATGTTTTTGTTGGAAGTAATTTGGTGGACATGTATGCAAAATGTGACAAAATGATTACCTATTTTGTTTGGTTTAGAAAGTTTTAATGCAATGAGCAAGTACAACAATAACCATTACTGAACATGTTCCACCAATCCCCAAGTTGAGACCCATCTTAAACCACCCAAAGTGGAACATGCCAAGACCACCATAACACCATTAATAAAACCACTAAAGAAATCACTTAAAACCCACCCATAACACCATCAATAAAATCATTAAGGAAACTCAAAAAAAATGTGCCATGTTATTTTTGGAGACCCCAAGTATAATGAACAATGGTTTGTTGAACAAGAATTACGAAAACCTAAAAATTAGGCCCCTACCTAAAATATTAACCCATAATTTAAAAATATTTTATTGGTAACAAAAAATAAACAATGGGGGCATCCACTAAAATTCCTACTATAATGGTATGTTACATGACCAAAACAACTCAAACACTAAGCTTGGTGGTTTGGAGTAACATGGGTCCACCCAATTTCATTTGGGTGGTATTGTTAAGTGGTCTAACTACATGATTTTTAGTAGTGATTATTTGCATAAGAGCCACAACAAAAACATTGTTATCTAAGTGATGGTTAAATATGAAGTTTTGAACTTTGTTTCAATGGGATGCATATAATCAAGGCATTGACCATAGATAAATTAGAAGGTGTTGAGAAATCATTATAGAGATAATAAAATTAACATGATCTATAATGCATTAATGCACAACAAAAAAATTATCAAAAAAATATTTTAGTATTTTATATACATAAAGAGGTCATTAATCATTATGGGAAAAATTCCTTAGTTTCAACAATTTGTTCATCTTCATGAAAAAATATTCTCATTTTTTCAACAATAATGGATTGTAATTGAATCAAGGTACATTCAATTAGTTGTTATAACACTTTGGTTATCATGACACCATATTTAATTTGGAGTTTAATGATGTTCATGAATCTCAATTTGGATGTACTACTATTAGTGATAACCTCGAAACAACATCTGAAATAAAATAGGGGTCAGAATTATAAGTAATTTTGTTGTGTGTGAAATAATGATTATAAGATGACCTTTTATTTTATTAATAGATTGATTAAACCACAAAGATTCATTTAATAAGCATTCCAAATCTAAAGGTGGTAGAATGACACAAAAGATGTCGATGAACCAATCTGAAAAGGATAGCTTTCTATATGGATTTTCGAATGGATTTTAAGGTTAATATTAACTTGCCTATAATAAAAAGAGAGCATCCTAGCCCAAGTTATATCAAATTGTTGAATGGAAGACTTTTTCAAGAAGCTAATCTTGAAGGATCAATATGTGCAACAGTCCATTTTGAATGCCTAGTTAGAAGCGATACTATTGAACATCAAGTTACTTTAGTGTTTGAACACGTCAACATGAGAAGTATTGATTGGTGGTGGCATTTTCATCAAGGTAGGAATTGTTTTAAATAAAGCTCCACAATGTTGTATTGATTTTTGAAACCATATTTGTTTTGGGTGGAATTACAAACACCAAGTACTAACTTTTGTTTACCATATAACTCTTTGTAGCACAAATCCAACCATACATTGTTAGCCTAATGTATGGATATTCTATAAAACTTTTTTATCATCCCATTTTAGGAAAATTGTCATTGTAAAGGTTGCCCATTTATATGCTTAAGATTATTTCATGGTCACCAAGTATGAACCATTCGTAATAGATCTTATGAGGTTAACATTTTCATGTACAATCAACACTTAAAGGAATCAAGGATGATTTACTTTCATTCAATTTAAAACTAAAATTGTCTTTATATCAAATGCAAAGATCTCAAGCTTTTAATATATGATAAATAAAAAACATAGCAACATGTGTTGTTAGAATAATTTTTAGAAAGGAAGTAGATTGGGCAAACATTATTTAAACAATTGTAGTTCGAGAATTGATGAGATGGACAACCTCCTAGACTAAAATGATGATGGGAACAATTAAAGTTGACCTTAAGAAAGATATTTGTCATTCAACATTGGTCATTGAGATATTGATGTAGCACTTCTTCCCCAACACAAATCAAAAGATTGCACTAAAAGTTGTACTACTAATGTGCATGAGGCTTATACATCGAGGGTAATTACCGTAGAGTTGAAAGATAAACTACAACAAACTAAACGACCTCTTGCATCATCCAACAAATCACCAAGATAGATCTAGACTAGAGATCAAAGAAATACGAAAGATTCAAAGGAGGAAGCAAATGTGAGGAGCATTTCCAATACCAAAAGTCTTGGCATCTCAACTTTCTTTCAATTAACCAAATACAAATTGAAAGTTTCTAATGTTGTAAGGAAAAGGCTTAATTTTAATTTTAAAAAGTAAAGGGGCCCATGGATATAACCTTGTTTGACTTCACAATAGATATTGAAATCATTATAAAATAAAATTTTATAATTAGGATCACAATTGATTTGTTGTGAAATGTGAGGGACCAAAATATAAAATAAGATTCAAATTTTAGTTTCTCAAGAAAAGCTTGTAAAAACTTCTAAAAACATATTCAAATGTTTTTTCAATGTCCATGAAAAAAGAAAATATGGGCTTTTGATAATCATGCACGTAATATTAGACCTCCAAAAAGATGATTATATTTTCATTGATGTTTCGACCAATAACAAAGCCAATTTGATCATTCAAAACATTTTTTTGCATAACACTTATGGTTAAAAGAGTGCTCATATGGTTTTTTTTTTATAATTTACTTTCTGAAGGACAATTTAAATAATTGATATTAATCATTTTTAACATGTTCCCTTACTAGTTGGAATTAGAAAACCTTCAATAACTTGGGGGTTTGGAATGACACAAAAAAATGGACACCTTAGTATGTCAACACCTTTCATAACACTAAGAAATGAGTGTCATTTTTTACCTTGGTCTATTGGCTTGGCCTAACACAAATGTGAATTAAAAATATTGGCCTCATGTAGAATATCCTAAATATTAGTGATTACACTAGAACTAAAGTTAGTGTCAATCTCAATGATAAATGACTTTTGAATTCTAAATTTTACAAGCTTGAAGAAAAGCAAGCAATGGGATTTTGTTGCAACGTGAATGTCATTATAATAATCAACAATATTTAAGACAAAAAAAAATTCCCACAAATAGTTCAACACAATTTGGTTTTGAGCAAAAATACTCATTAACTTGTAAATTTTACTTTTCAAATGTCTTAATGGTTATTTTCCTTATTTGAGTTTTTTTTTAACATACATTTCAAAAACATTTGTCAAATCACATACTTAAAACTTTCCCATCAATTTTTTGTACATGGGAAAAACAAATTTAACATAAGTGAAATTTAGGAATGGTATTTTTTATGAGGTTTTAGAAATTGGGTTTCTTGAGCAGGGAAACATTTAACTTCCAATAGCTAGAACTTTTTTTAATAGCAATGATAACATGGATAGTGAAAAAAATTTTAGCTTCATGGTAAACTTGATAGAAGAAGGAAAATGAACATGAACTTATAACCATTAATGAAAGTTTAGGCATTTTTTGTCACATAACAACAACCAGGTTTCATGAATATATTGTGATGTGTAGAGGAAAAAGTGAAGCCTTTCTATAAAGATGATAATGCATAAAAAGATTATACAAATCATGTTTAACTTCAACAAGATCTTCAAATTTTGAATTTCCCACTTGGTCATTTTATGCATTTGGCTGAAAACCACTACAATGACCATTTTAAACTATCACACCCCAATATATTTTCCTGCTTCCAAGCTACAATATTGTTATTATTCAAATGCACTACAAGAATTATAGAATATGGATTCAAATAAATGAAGCTAACATTTTTATCTTTCCAAATTCAAAATTATTATACCAAAATCACCAACATTCAAGCAAATTTGGATTTTGCAAGCAAAACAATTATCACAACCCATAACACAACAATTTTACAGAGTTAATGCTTACAATGAATATGGTCCAATGTATTCATAACTTTGAGAAATGAGACTTTGAAGGTTTATAACACTTGAGATCAAAAACTCAAAGAATAAAAGATTTTTTTGGGGGGTGTTATTCCACATTAGGGAACTCAGACATTGCAATAGGTTACAAAGTTCATTTAAATATATAATTATTTTTCCAAGACCTACCTTTCATGAAGATGTTTTAAAAGATTCACAATAGGTTCATTTAAAATTAAACATAGAAATTATTTGGAATTTTATTAGTAATTTCATTATAAGCAATAAGCTCCAAGAAAAAATTCTAGAAATTAATTCTATTTTAAACTAATTTTGGACTAGGACACTGTTGTTTTTGGTTCACTCATTTGAAGAACACCTATATATCCAAAGAAAAAATTCATATGAAGTTCCAATCACTAACAATAAAGTACTTTTCAAGAAGGGTCTTTTGGAGAAAAAAATTGAACAATTCATTAAACTTTTTTGTGATGGTCTTTTGGTATGATAAGATTATTAAAAAAATGTTAAAATATTATTCGTCTTCCTAAACACAACCAACTCTAGTGTACTGATCTTTTTAATCATTGTAATTGTTGATAACATTGATTGACATGAAAAACATATTACATGTCTCGTTTCTTTCAACCCCATGGAAAAATTGTTTTAAGGTGAGTTTTTCTATTGAAAGTTGATATGGTTTAAATGTTCATAATTTATTAAATATAATGAAGTTTATTTACGTCAAAGTCTGGTTTAACATATCAAATTTTTTTGTAGGTGGCATGAAAAAATTATGATGAAGACAAATTTTGATTCTATAATGAATGAAGTCCTTGTAGTCTTTATGCTTGGTTTTGATGTGTTGAAATTATGCAAACAACCTATATATTTTTCTTATTTTTGTTATTTCTTGTTCCACTGTCAAACAAATAACTAATGTTAGACCGAACAAAAAAAGAAGGGTGAAAATCCTTTAAGGTGTACCACAGAGGACGAAAAGGGTTTAATCTTTATCGCAATCTTTTTTTACCCTATATTTTTATCCCCATAAAAAATAATGAATCAAAAGTAGTCAAATTTTTCAAAATGACTATATTTTAAACCATTAAAATTTTAGAATCCATCATAATCATCCATAAATGTGTCTTTACATGATAAAAATGACTAGGTAAAAAAGACAAAAAAGGGTGACGTTGTGACAAGATTTTGGTACACCTTTAAGAATTTGGACCCAAAACAATGTGATCAATGTTTGGGGATGTATTTCATGACATGGATTGCCATATCACAAATTGTCCAATTTTTTCCATTTTTATAGTTTATTAAAAGTTTACATTTTAATCTTTCAAATTTTAGAAACTTGAGCCTTTTGCCACATACTTGGAATTATAAGTTTTCCATTTAATATGCACACATGTTTGATAGATGCTAGATTTGAACATTCTTTTCTTCACCCTCGGCCCCCTTTGACTTTCCATTATCCTATTAAAATTTTGTATTATGATAATGGAAAGTAGGGACACCATAATTTTATGATGTTCTATGACCTGTGGATGGGAGGAATGTGAATGCACATAGCAATGTGAAGCCTTGATAAAATATATTATTCATTAATTAAACTTACAATTTTGTGATATATGCAACAATGATTAATGCATGAAATAATTTTATTTGAGTGTGAGGTTAGTGTGAACAATTATTACCATACACAAGTAAATTTGATAATCAAAGTGAATTTAAATTTAAAATGCTAGATTATTTTTACAAGGGTAGATGTTTTAACAAATAAAAAATGAAATGACAATTCACCACCCATAGTGTTATCTTTTAATTATTTATACATTTGTAAAATAATAAACATACAAAAGCATGAACTTAAGCCTTTGGTTACCTCACAATGTGTTTTCAAATGATTCACAACTATATGCATTGTAATTATCAAACAAGAGAAAATCACTTATTTCAAGTGCGTATTTCATGAGTCACGCGTGTCATGTCACATTTGATTACATCAAATCACTCATATTTGCAAGACTTGTTCCCTATTTGTCTTATTTGATGAAACAATTAAAAAGTCATTATTTTCACTTTCATAAAACAAAAAATGAAATGTCACATTACCTTTCAATATATTTAGTCAAATCTTTCTTTCATAAATTAACAAATGCATGTTGCCCAATAATTATTTTATTTCCATATCAAAATTTCATTAAAATAATGTGACAATGATATCGAGAAATTATGGCTTTTGTAACAATTATCAATCTAGATTTTTTTAAAAAGTAAATTTCCCAATCCACATACCATTAGCTAGTGAAAACTTTGGTAGCTTACCCTTTTTGATACTCAAGTTACATTTTTCAAATATTAAAGGTTTTTAAAAAGTTCAATATCCTTGCTTTGCATAAAACTAAACATTCTAATTCTTGGTAAATGTGATGGGTGAATTCACCCAATTAACTCATAACATTACTATGATTATTATTCACAAGTTGGGAACAACTAAATTATGATAAAATTTCTCAAAGATTTAAATTTTAAAAATTTTTCATCATAAAAAATGCAACATCACAAAAAATGAAAGATTCACTATCAAAATAATAACAAAATCACTTTTACATGTGTATTAAATGAATGAATCACAACCCCTCAAAGGTTAATAACTATGCACACTAGGTGTATATTTACTACTTGAACATAAAATTAAAAAGTTATGGGACACATAACTCGTATGAGTAAATCAAGATGGCATATACTGTAGCCATGGGTTAGGTTCAACATTAAATAATTATTAAAGACCTTGAAAAAAAAAATTAAATAAAATGTTGAAGTGTTGAAAAATGTGATTAAAGCACATTGGAAATGACAAAAAAATGATAAATGCACCTTGAAAGTGAAAAAAATCTAAAATTTTGTAAAAGTTGGTGAAAAAAAGTCATGCTCTACCATTCATTAAAAAATTGTCATAATATTGATGAGTATCCCCACATAGATTTAGTCATAATTCACTTAACTAGTGATACTTTTCTCCGATAGCATTAAAAGTGTAGTAAAAAATAGGTGAGGGGATGAGAGTGTGAGCACTGAAACATAAGTGTTATTGGAAGGCAATTGAATGCTCAAACGAATTTCATTAACGAAAATTTTAATAATTATTTTTTAAAGACGAATTCATTTTTTGAAAATAATTAATTTTTCTTTTTTAATGTGTCAAACCTAACCCAAGGCTACGATATGTCATTTTCATGTTGGGCCATGATGAAAAAATGTTCACAACCACACCCTTGTTTGGATAATTATGGAAACTAAATTGGAAAAATGAAGAAAGGAAAACCACCCCCTTCCACTAACACCTTTATTGGTACCTTTGTCTTTTTAAATAAGGCTTTTCAAAACAAATAATTAGTGGAGGAAATGTTGAATTTGGACTCACACATGCCTTAATTTAGTCTAGGGATGGGAGATCTACAATGTTTATAAGCTTCCCAAAACAAATTTAAGGTTTTTGTTTTATCACATGGTGCTAATGTAGGTATTGGCTCATTGACAATCATAGGGTTCATCGATAGTCATAGGGTCAACCTTCAATGAACCAACACCCATAATGGTACCATGGTACCATTCAAAACCCCCCCAAAAAATTTACATTTTTCTAAGTTACAACTATCCCATACTTGCACTAAATCAAGGTTTTTGAATGCAAATATAACATTTTTGTGTCTTGATATGGCCACTAAAAAACCTCACTAAAAAAAGGTGAAGGCATTCACCAATTTGGGTACTAGTTCACCCTACTCTCTTTGAGTTGGAACTTGGGTCACCCATGAATATGGTGGGTGGTGGAACATTATTTTTGAAAGAAGCACTTGTTCTCGAAGTCATTGTTTAAGATTTTGGATTGCATTGAAAATTCAATGAACTAAATTGTGCACAAAAAAATTGTTCAAAATAAATGTACAATCCATATCATTTTTTGCCAAGATATGCAATATGTTGTTTTCTTCTTATCAAATGTGATTAGCAATAATGAAACAAGCACAAGAAAATCTAAACTCCTCAATTTCACATTTGGGTTTTATTTATTTAATAAAATAAACATAATCTTCATAACTTTGAAAATCCTCAATACAAACTCTCATTAATTCCCATGTATAAAAACTTGACCACCAAGTACCCCAATATGCAATTAATTCAAACTTCTAATCAAATCATCCATTTATACTAGTGGCATAAATTGAACAAAAATAAATATAATATGATTATTAAGGATCATTAGGTTTGTGTAGACAATGATGTTTTGGCTTCATACATGCTCGTATTTTAAAACTAAACCTTCTTTAAAAAAATTTGAAAATGTTCTCCTAAATTGTATGTTCAAGACTATCAATAACAATTTTTTTTTCTACCCTTGAACATCACCCACTTTTTCAACTAAATGTTTGTTTAAAAATGTTAAGAACATTGTTCCAAGTTATATGTTCATGACCATAATTTAGACCATGTAATGGTGAACCCAAGGAGAAAAAACAAAATAATCAATGGGTGAGTGTGTGGGTTTGCATGATAGGATTAGAGTTCCAACATTTTGGAGAATTTCAACAACAATATATGATACTAACCACCACAAAATTCGCACACTAACTTCATTGGCTCCTAAGAATGGGAGGAAGTCAATGTCAAACATTATCAAAAATATTGGGTTTCTATGCAAATGTTGTTTAGACAATTGAACTAAAATAGGTGTAACAATAAACAAATAATCTAGTTATCCATGTAAGTGTTTTAAGCATTTTGGGGCAAAGATAGTACCCAATCTTTGAAATAATCTAAAATCTAATGTTCAATTTCCATGTGTAAAATGATATAAAATTAATGAGCCACCATCATTAATGGATAGGACAATTTCGGTGAAATCTTTCCATTAGATCAAAAACTTGTGATGAACATCTCAAACATGTATGGAAACATCGTGACCCATAATTATGGATGGGTGGAAGAGTTGAATCAAAAATGGAAATGTGGTGCTACTGTAGAGGTGGCCAATGAAATGTAATTGAAAGACCAAATGTGGTTACCATTTTAGTTATTGAAATGTTCTTATTTTGTTCAATTTACATGTATTAGATGCTATCATATATGGTCAAATAAGTAGGACAGTAACGCCTATCTCATTTTGAATTCACTTTGGGTGGGTGTAAAATAAGATGAACCACTTTTTGCATCACACTACAAGTTTTTGCAATGTGTCATACATTAACATGCCATTAAACAATGTGCCATAAAACCATCGTTAAGTCAAATTTGTCATTGAAGTAAAATTTTCAACTTGAATAAGAAGACATCATAGTTATGACATTCTTGGTGCGAGAATGTTATGGAAGCCCAAAGAAGCAAGAATTTTAAAGAATCTTAAAAAAAATTATAGATCAACCAGTGTAATTTGGTAAACATTCGTGGGTAAAGAATGTTATGACAAGGTGCTAAATGAATAATTTTAAAGAATTTTAATGTGCAAAATGAAGAATGTCATAACTATGGAAGACATATACATATAAAACTATAACATATATTTTCCAAATCTAAAACATTTAGACTTTTGAAATTGAAAAATACGGATTGGATTTTGATTTGTGGCTTTAAATAAATACATTAATGTTTATGAATTTTGTTTGGGTTATTTTACATGGACTTTATATATGATATATTAAACTAAAAGTAACAACTATATGCAATTTTTTAAAAAACAAAACCTTAACCCAAAAAAAGATATGGATTTAAAATGTCTTCAAATGGACCTTATTTTCAAAAGTCCATATCGTACTCATTTTTTGATGGATTAATTTTTTTTAATAAAAAAATGCATGTCAAATAATTATTTAATTAAGGGTTTTTGTTCACATAATTTTTATTATTTCATTAACCACCTTTGATCCCCACTTAAACAATGATATCACAATATATTACAATTTTAACATTACCAAATGAATTTTTTATGGACAATTTATTCATTGAAATCATTCCACCTTCCTTTGCAACTACTATTTCTGATTATTTGGCAACATGATTCAAAACAAAGGCTAATAAAATAAACTTTCATGGGATGAAGTATGAGTTTGTATGTTCATCCAAAACTTGGAGTTTAAAGGGGTAATTCTTATGGGTGAAATCATAATCAAAGGAGCTATGGGCATCAAGGTAAAAGTCTTTTTCCAAGGACTACACATCACACATGTCATTTTTGCATTGATAATTTATAATTTATAATTTTGCATTTCACATACCCCATTTAACATTACACTTTAGATATAAATACATTTTGATTAAAAATTGATTTTATATCATGTATATTATGCATTCATGTCCTTTATCACATATATATGAACAACTTTTGTTAAAACCAAAATTTCAAAATTCATAATTTTCAAGGTCAAAAACATTTTTGAACTAAATGTGTTCAAATGGGTTATAAAAAAAAATCATCAATTCAAGTACTTTTGCCCTTCTAATCATCAATGTTAAAATCCTTTTTAATTTTCAACAAGAATGGTGCACATTTGCTAGAAAAAATAAAATTTGCAAAAAAACAAAGATTGAATGCTTTGAACATGCAAAAACATTTTTTATTCATGTTAAAACTATGAACGTGTAAACTTTGCAAATAATGGAAAATATTCCAAAAAAATTATGACAATCCAAACTATTATGCTTCCCTTGTGATCTTTTAAACATATAAAAATGTAGTCTTAATAAGTATCCACTCACTTGGGTGGCTTCTTTGATTGTGATTTTACCCTTATCTAAGAATAGGTTTAGAACATCTAAGTTGAAATGGATGTTTTGGAATATATTTAATTTATAACAACTTAAGACCCAAAAATATATATAAAGAGAAATGTTCAATAAGGGTTATGATATTAATGTAAGCCACTAGTTGTAAAAAATTACAAACACCATTATTGTGGTATAAGGTTATACAAAATGGGATTTTACTCTATAGATGTCAAGGTTTAAGTTCCCCCATGCTTAAAATCTTATTGTATGAATTTTCACAATTCTTCTTGTTATTTAGGTTATATATGGTCAAATGCAAAATGGTTGTTTCTCTTGACCTAAATTAACAATTCACAGTCATGAAACAAGGTTAAATTGGAAGTCTTTCTTAGCGATGATATAATGTACATGCTTTAAGATCTAATATAATTAGATTAGTGTTGCTTATGAAAGAAAGTTGTTTTGGGAGTGCAATTGTTATTAAAAGTTTTAATGAATCTACGAAGAAGTGAGGAATAGTTGCTAGAAATTGGTGGTTTATAGGAAGACAATTAAACCATATCAAAATTAATTTGTGGTGGTGGGTTGGATCTTGATTTGCTTCCAAAAGCTATTAAGAAAAGTAAAGGTATTAATTATTTCCCCACGAATTAATTCAAAGTTAAGGGTCATGTCCTAAATCAAACATTGGTAAGTGGATATTCATGTTCAACAATGTCGAACTCTTTAATGTGCATATTATACATGGGCTATTGTAAGTTTTTTGAACCCATCATTTAGTATTGCTTACACTACTTTTCTCCATAAATTGTTCTACATACATATGTTGCTTGTAGGTTGATAAGCTTGGTGTTGGTAATAATTTAACAAAGTTTTATTTTCAATGTGTTGGTTATTTCACTTCCAACTTATATTTCAAACTTGAATAAAGGATGGGTATGTAAATGGAGGTTGGCAATGCACAAGAGGAGTTAGCAAATTAGCATGCATGTATAACACAAAAAATGTATTTCATGTAGTCATATGTCCCTAGTCATATATCATTAGTCATTTTGCAATTATATTGCGATTACATGACTATCCAACCAAGTGATTACATACTACATATGTATTATTAATAATGAAATAACCCATTAATTTGGGTACCCATACTATTAGAAATCTTTAATTATGTAACCATCCACTTTGTGACTCCATGTGACTATTCATCATTTACAATTATATTTTATCATTTTAACAATTAATAACCATATTTTAAAACTTATTATTATTTTTGCAATTACAATGCAACTATTAAATTGTATTTCCTTCCATAATGACTAACTTTTTGGGTCTTTCATCCAATAATATGCCTTTATGTTCATTTAGTTGCAAAATTAGTTGTAATTTGGTTACTTAATGTGCCTATACATTTTATGTACATTAAAGTGTTTTGGACTACATTAAAAGTATATTAAACATATATTAAAACTATTTAACATATTTAAATGTATTTAACCTATATTCAACATATATTAAACACATATTAGTTCATATTACGAACATATTGAAAAAAAAATCATTTTGATTTTATATTATGGTTTGTTTCCAAATATACCATGTTTTTTTTAATGTATAATTCAATTTTAGTAACAAGGTCACATTAAGATCATATACTCTTCATGTCAAACCAATTTTAATTATTGAAAAAGTAATATTATCAACAAATTTATTAAATGATAAAAAAACCCGGAATTCAATTTATTAATTAAAATCATTTACTAATAATTTAATGAATTAATAATTATTGATGAAATATTACTAATAATCAATTGATTAGAATGAAAAATAAATAATAATAATAATTAGTTAAACATATTGAGTATTTATTTAATAAGTTGATTAGCCATACATTCTATTTAATATTTATTAGTTAATACTTATGGTTCATTATTTTTGTCCAATCAATTATATATTTTAATATCTAGTATTAAATATTTACTAACTTATTTAATATTTTTTTCATTTTAAGCTACTAATAAATTTATAAACCATAATTAACTACTAAATAAGCTAGTTATTAATTAATTTCCATTCAATTATCTGACCATTAATATTTACTAATCAAAAGTTATGGTAACTAGCTAATAAATATTAATTAATTAAATGTCCATGAATTAAAATTTTACTTAGTATTAATGATTAAGTATAATTATATTCAATTAAATAATTAAATAATTAATATCGAATATTCGATATTTAGTATTTAATAAATAAATAGCTAAATTAAACAATCAATTAGTTATTAATTTATTTGTTTCATTGATAACTAACATTTAAAGTTTTGAATGTCAAAATTTTTTAAAGTTATTATCAATAAATAATTGATTAAATTTCGGATTAAAATAATAATAAAATTAATGGAATCAAATTAAATAATATATTAAATAAGTAATTTTTGTATTGTTGATGAATTATTACTATGAATCGATTGATTAATTAATAGAAAGTATGAAGTAAACATGAATGTTAGTTCAATAATTTAATAATAAGTAATTATAAGCACATTTGTAAATGGGTACATAGGTAAGTAGTTAATTAGTGGCTACTTAATCAATTAATTAATTAGTTAAGTAGTTAGTCAACTAGTTTCATATTTTCCCATTTAATTATATAAAATTTAATACATGTGTGTTGTCCTCCAATCTCATCTTATAAATTATATAATAAAGGTGCCTTTTCTTTTGTTTTCACATTAAATACTTGTGCCATTTGGGATGAGTTTAAATAAGCTTAACCCTAAAATCAAAATATCAAATGAAATAACAATATTTACATGGTTACATTTTAGTTCACCTACAATCCTACCTACCTAATTATCTAGGTAGGTAGGTGGATACATAAGTTTAATTACCTACCTATGTCAAAAGGTATGTAGCATAGGCAGGTAGGTGGGTCCTACCTACATAGGCCTATGTACCTACCTACTTATTTATTCAAAAAAATGTACATTTGATTTTTTTTTCAAAATACAATTTATATGCCATGTGGTAGATTTCGATTGTGCCATATGTCACAATCTAGGACCATTTAAAATGAATGTTCATAATAATCAATATCAAAGTTTGAATTTTAGAAAATCACTTGAAATTATTCATAATGCCACATGGTGGATTTTGGTATTGTGAAATAACATCATCTCAAATAATTGGAATTATATGGCATGAATTTTTTCAACATGTAAAATCAATGTACATGTAATCATTCTAGTGTTGTGAGTGTTGGCGTGTGTCCCAAGGTGAATGTTGTTCATCTTGCCAATAGACCAAGTTGTTTAATAAGTGTCTCCAAATGATCATACATTCGAAGGCAACATCAAATGATTGTGCTTGGAGGCAACATTGAATGTTGCATTTGAGAACAATATTAGATCCAACATTGAATGAAACATTTGATAAATTACATTTGAAATTGATACAAAAAAGATCTCAAAGTTTTAGTTTTTAGCTAACAAAATAGGTGAGATTTGCTTCCCACCAACTCTTCTATTAAAGCTTTAGTAGGTAGGAGATACATCACACATTTTCATTTTTGAATTAAGATACTTGCTAGCCTTCAAAAAGATGCAAAAAAAGAAGTTATGAACAATATTAATATGTTTCGTGCAAATTCAAAAACTCAAAAAGAAAACCCTAAGTATCTTCAAATATGATAATAATAAAAATAAACACACCTCATGTCTAGATAGTGATGGCCTACATTAATGAGTTCATGAGCAATTTGCATTGGCACAATCCTTATTGTTATTGGCTCGTTGTGTTTGTTTGTATTCACAACCTAGAACAAGGCATTTTGTTGACATGACAATAAAACTTTTAACACACAAAAATAATTTCAAAACTTAAAATTAGAAGTGATCGTAATTCAACAAAAAAGAAGAAGAAAATATTCTGCTTCAATAATGGAGTATAAGATCTTTGCCAATTGTAGTTGCTACAAACATACCATAATAGGACCAATTGAGATGACATTGCACATACATGTGTTGCAACAATGAAAAAAATTTCAACAACAAACCTTGTTTTCTAATTTTATTGATGTTCATCCAAAAAATATTAATGGAGGGACTCTTGGTCACATCAATTAATCTAAGTGTCCAAAAACAAATAATACTAAGGATAACATGAAACATGGAATCCTCTACACAAACTGTATATGAAATAGTAAAAAATAATATGAAACACAATAAGAGACATAAAAAAAACACAATGATAGAAACTTTCAACACACACACATTTTTTAAAAAAATATTTGAGAAAGATGCTAAAAAAAGCTTACACAACTGCAAAAATTCATGGCTATTAAATTTTTATTTTATTTTTTGCTCTCCACTTCATTGGGTTAAATGTATGACAACATTTTTTTCTTTCAAAGTTTTAAATATTTTCCTAATGCATGGAGGATCTAGTTATAGTGACGATAATGAATTACAAGTCTTTTTTTTCCCAAGGTCTTTCTATTAAACCAATTTAATATGTTAATGCAGGAATGGAATTATATCATATTTTATTATATAAATATGCTGATGTTTATCCTATTTTATGTGTAATAGTATTTATGCATAATCATTTCATATCACATTGCACTATCAATATGAATCAAATGACTACATGTAATTGTGTAATAATAGGTTTTAATCTAGATTACGTGACAGTGACAAATAAAACATGACTAATAACACCAACTTAAATTTAAAGCATTTAAATATTTTTATAATATATAATTTTTTGGGACATTTTATAATGTTTTCATTTAGTTAAATGAAATAACACTCACCATCTAGATCTTTTTATATATTTTGACGAATCAAATTTTTTATCACCTCACTAGATATTTTAAGACTATTAGTCAAGTTGGCCATGCCAAATAAACTTGTCCAAAATGATCACTTAGGCAAATTGATACTTTTTGATTGATCCTTTCGAATAAAACATGATTGCTTGTAAATTGAAGGTGTGTGTGTTTGTGTGTGTGTGTGTGTGCGACAACATCGTAAAATAAACAAAAAAAAAAACATAAATTGTCATTTAAAAATGAGATAATTTTAATGTCATAAACACAAGAAAGTATATTCAAAACACATTTACAAATAAAATCTCTAAACCATGGGTACCTCCATTGAATTTATGGTAAGTTGAATGCAAATTTTGAAAAACTTTGTATCTTAAAAGTAAAAAATATATATCCCCACAAAAATGAATGTAGACATGTAGATAAAATCATGTTTAGGGATAATTTTTGTTTACTTTAAAAATATAAAAAAATTCGAATTTTTTATTCAATTTAGTATAGACTCAATGAAGGTGCCCATGATTTTAAAACTAAAAAAATCAATATTTCATTTATTGGCACAATCGATTTTGGATGATGTCCACATCTTTTACAAGTAGATGCATTTTTTAAAAATCTATTTAAATGCATACAAGCAAGTGATTCTTCAACATATTATCATAAAATCAAAGAATATGTTCATATTAATCATTGAATAAAATAATAATTCTACTTTTAACATACTAAAATGTATTTATAACTATTTTTTAATTTTTTTTGATAAGATAAGTTATTTATATAAATTATTTTGCTTGGACCCCCATATATATATACAAACTATAAAGCTTTGTGTTCAAGGCTAAAGAAAACATGGTATGTAAACATTTGAAATCCATGTTAGGTTTGAAATAATTTGTTTATAAATGGAATTACAATATTGATGCATATTTTTTGTTTTAGTCCATTTGAAAGGAATTTTGTTAACCATATTGTTTGTTTCAAGAGAGCTCAAAACAACTCTTTTGTAATCATAACTCAGCATGTTGATGATATCATTTTGGCTTTTAATGAGTTGATTTCATTGATTTTAAAACCAAGGATAATATTTCAAAGTTGGTGGAACTAGGTGAAATCTAGTATTGTTCAACAAGAATATAATTGAATTGCATTAAATAAGACTAAATGATATATTAAAATTTTAAACCATTGAAATAAGTACCTTGAAGGTGTAAATTAAAGCATTTTGGTGTAGTTGGAAATAAATTAATGTGGACCTTTTTTTATGACCAATTGTAAACTTTTGAAAGATATATGTATTAAGAATGATATAGATTTAGAGGTGATGAAGAATATCCATTTTCAAAATGTTATTTGAAGTTTCGTGTATGCAATGATTTATATAAGACTTAATGGGATTTACTATTGTTTGAACAATGGGGATTGTGAACCAATTTATGGCTAATCTTAAGCTATTTCATTAGAATTTCATTTGTGTTTCAATTTAAAATATTTAAAATATATTCTGTGTTAGGTGCATTTCAAAAGGGGCGCTTACCATATAACCTACATAAGGCTTTAATTATAACATAATTATGGGCTAAGTGTGTTTCAAAAAATGGTACCTACCAATATAATTAGGGTTTTAACTAAAACGTTTTGGGTATACACATGTTGAAATGGGTACATGCCATAGCTAGGTTTCAACACGAACATTTTAGCCCAATTGTGTTTGAAAGGGAATGCCTACCAAAGGCATCCTTCCAATGTGAACTATAATGTTGTTCATAAAAGCACACAAATGTGTGAACTTATTTTGATGCAAATTGGTTTGGCAATATTGATAATTATTAATTTATGTTACTTTTTTTCATATTGGGAAATGGAACAATGAGTTGGAATTAAAAAAGAAAACCTCTATTGCTATGCTATCATTAAAAGTTAAGTATGTGATGGTTCCCCAAGTAATAAGGCATGTAATGTGGATTTCATCTTATTTTGCATACAATATTGATCATCCCTGTAGGAAACCCATTATCATATATGATGAAAATCAACATTGTATATATACCTTAAAAAATCAACACGTCATGTTTGCACAAAACATATTTAAACTCATCATCATTTAGTGTGAGACAAAATTAAAAAAGGTTTGATTAAGTTGGTGTATTGCAATGCAAAAAATATAATTGCAAATATATCAACAAAAGGATTTTCTACCATCAAGCGTGTACATTTTTTATTTGATGAGTATGATTAAATGTGTAACTTGATATATATAAATCATGGATCGGGGGTGTTGCATATAGAAATTTTACCATGTTATTTTTATTAAGTTAAATATTTGTGTTTCATGCATTCAATTTTTGGAATTATATGAGATATTTCATTTAAGTATAATCAAATATTTCATTTCATGCGAATCATGTTCACCCCAATAATTTGGAGCTAACATCTAAATGGAATGTTCACCTCATATTCAAAATAAGGCAAGGTTTAAGGGTGAACCATCAAATTTATAACAATTTGTTTGATCTTAAGGTTTGGTGGAAAGCTTGTACTAAATCTATGATTATTTTCATTTCAATTTTGTCACATTTCTTGCCATCTATATTTTCCAACAAACCTAAATGGGGATTTAGCTATGAATAAATGATTATTTGTGGAATTTGGACATTTCCTGCCATATAAATTTATGGGAAATGATCACAATTAAGTCATTTAACATTGTGAAAAACTATGTCCATTGAAATTTCATTGTCATGCAACTAGAGCTTTGAAACAATTAATCTACAACTATGTTGCAACTATTCCATGGAAATATGAAGAATTGAAAAATAAAATGCCACGTCAAAAATTCACGAAATTCTATTCTAGTTACATATTAGATGGACCTTTATGCAAATGAATGTATGCATTATATTATGATTTTAGTCAAACATGTTTAACTTTGTTAACAAGTTGCACAAATGTCACATATGCCAACTAGTATAAATGAAACATTCATTAACAATTTTTTTGCAATTACTTTACAATTACTATATTGGATCAAGTACCCAACTAATAATAATAATAATAATAATAGGTTACCATAAATTAGCTTAACATAAATAATAATATATATTAATTAATAATTATTAACTATTATGAATTATAATAATTAATATACTTAGTAGAGAAATTATGTTAAGATAAAATTGCATATCATCGATTGTTGGTCAATGATAGAACAATTTTGGATCTTCCTTGTTTATTGTTCATTTTCAATGATCTAAAGTGCTATCAATGTGCCAAATTAAAATTTATATTAATTATTTGAGTTATAGAGGTAAAAGAACAACACAAAAGAGCCATGAAAAATATGAATGTGTTGAAACTTAAAGTGTGAAATATGCTTGTGACCAAATATTGACTCACTTACTTTTAACAACTATATCTTCTTCATTTATATGATTCTCAAACATAAATCATAGGTCTTGCATTTTCAAATAGTTCACAAGTTGTTGTTATAGAGAAAGATATTTTAAAATCACTTTTTAGCAAAATACAATTGTATTTTAATTGTTCATTGGAAGTTATTTTCCATATAAATAATAGATTGTTGGATTTTGGAAAAGGAAATTCCATTATATATTTATTCTTTATAAATACTATGGAAATCTTAATTGAAAAATAAAATTAAAACAACATGTAAACTTTACAATTGCTAGGTTATTTATCTTTATCCTTGTGTTTGTTCATGCTTTCTTTTTGTTTACCCACGAAACCTAAAATATATGAAATTAAGGGAAATTCTTGTGGAACTATGAAATGGAAACATCATATTTAGCACATTTAAACATATCCAAGCCCAACAAATTACAACATAAAACAACTGAAAAATTATGGTGGTTTTGATTTTTTTTTTTTCCAATTAAAAACATGGTGGGTTTAAGCCCTTTTTTCATAAAAATCCTTTGAATAGGTCATAATCAGTTTTTTTTAGGTTAAAAATTGCCAAAAAATTAAAACCAGTACCACCATCAATTTCAGGCAAAGAGGAGGCAAAAATGTCATCTAAGTCTGAATTTCATTAGACGGATGATTGATGTTTTTCTTTGACATATTATTTTGTCATTCTTTTAGAAAATTAAATAAAATGGAAAATTTTGGAAACATTTGTTTTTCTAATGTGAATTTAATTGATTTTGCTATTTAGTTGGAAAAATAGTTGGAAAAAATTCGCAAAAAAATTGATATCACAAAATTGAACCCCAAACAAAAAAAACATTTGTTTCCATAGAAACTTTGAAATCATTTCCTTCAAGTTTCTCCAAGAACTTGTTAGCATGATGTACATTGGCAAGAGTGCATTGGCAATACATCAAATACCCACCCAACCAAATCCAAACAAGCAACTCATTGGGTAGTAATGCCCTCCACCCTTTATGGCAGCTTCCAACTTGAAACTAAAAGCTTCCAAATCAGCTTCATTAAAGTCCTATTCCAAGAGTGTGCCCAAATTTTCTTATAATGTTTTAGTTTTGATTTAAATGAGTTTTTAACGAAAAAATTGTTCAATATTCAATAACTTTTCCACCATAGGTGAAAACATTATGAAACCAACTTGGTGCACCCTTACTCATTGAGATGGTACCAAGAACAATGCTCCAAGAGGAGCCATGGGTTGGGAGATGTTAACATGACAAACAAACAAACAAAACAAACAACCTTCCTTCCATAGACCAAAAAAAATAAATTCAAAGAAAAATAATTTTTCAAAGGTTTTTTTTTTGGGTGAAAATAAGATAATTGGTTACAACATTTTTCCAAATATTATTATTTTTTCAACATGGAATCTTCAAAGTAAATAATTTATTTAACATTGGAATGTTGAACTTGCCATGGTAGTATGATGGTTATTCAAGTTTTGGGTCTCTTCTTATGCACATGATTAAATACATTTTCCAAAGGTCTTGATGTGTAATGAATAGGAAGGTTTTTCTAGTCTTTTATTATGTGCATTTTGTTTTTGAGGGCTATTTACAACCTTTAAAAAAAATTGTGGCACGCTCTATTTGGTGATAGATAGCAAGAGATTTCACACATGTAGTGAGTGTAAAGCTATTTTTTCCCATATCTTTTGTATATCCCTACATACCTACCACCCTAACCCCACACACACACACACACACACACACACAAACACACACCTCCCATCTATCTTGTATTTTTAAAATTTGAAAAATACCACATGGCACAACCATGCAAAATTTGTTACAATGTAAGATATTAACATATTAACAATGAAAATGAAATATACATCATATATTGCAATTTAGATACATAATGGGACAAAACATTTTGCACAATTTTTGCTCATTTATGTTCAAATTCCAAATATAAGTTCTCAAATTTTAGAGTCCAAGGTTGGGTGGGTTTGATCTTACTAGGTACCTAATACAATGTATTTACTTGCTAGATTATTATTGTAGACAAGAAGGTTTTCTAATTGAATTGGGGGATCTACAAATTTTGTCATCATCACCTCTTTATTATTGCTTGACATCATTATTTGCCTTAAAAGAAAGCTAATTCCAAACATTACAACAATGGAATTAAACTTGGTGTTATCTCTCTACTTAAGGCAAGTACACTCGCTTTTTAATTTTTTAATTTTTTAATTGAAATAGCCAATAATGGGAATATCATGGAAACAAATAAAAAAGAAAAGGAAAAAACTAATCATTCCTTTTTGCCAAAATGATTACATCTGCGAGCATTTTGGATACACTGCATTTCTTCATAGAGGTTATTACGGGCAGGAAACCAAAATAATAATAATGGTCAGGGGTTGTGGGAATAGGGGGGGGAGGGGGGGGGGGAGCGGGGCATTTCGGGCAGCTAACGCCCGGCGGAAACAAAAATCGGTAACCCGTAACAGTCAATACGCGGGGGGGCCGGGGACGGGGGGGGGGGGGGGGCGGGGGAAAGGCC
>Ga0116227_10001747_pt1 | contig 49162 bp, 29 predicted proteins | sample S1TSphgellanicum_FD_89693 | JGI IMG/M metagenome (GOLD analysis project Ga0116227, IMG submission 89693) | Host-associated microbial communities from peat moss isolated from Minnesota, USA - S1T2_Fb - Sphagnum magellanicum MG | ecosystem: Host-associated > Plants > Peat moss > Unclassified... | reverse complement strand
GCAGCAAATTTTGTGCGGGGCATCAGATTCAGTATCCCACTTGACATGAAAGTGGTTGAGTTGGCCGTCATGCCATTCAATTCCCAATAAAGTTTTATCTTTTGCAATATTTCGTGGATGGTTGGTTACAAACCTTGTGTGCTTTGGCCATTAGCGCAACATGGATTGGTGTCGTGTCCCTGTAGAATGTTCCATGCATACGCGCAATTGCTCCAAACCTTTTTTTGCAATTTGTTTGAATTTCCAACAACAAGACCAACCAAAAATTCAATAATATTGTTCACATTTTAAGTCTCAAAATGACAAAATCAACTTCTTGGTGAAGGCTTTCCAACAATACCAAGAATGCCCCCAAATTCCAATATAATTTTCAATCTTGGTTTTTCAAAAAATTCAATGAAAAAATGGTTCAATAATAAATTGATTCCACATTGTAGCTCCAAACATTCTAAACCAAGTTGATGCACCCCTATTCATTGAGAACTTTTTGATGATAAGTTCCATAACATAACCCAAGACACCATGGTTTGGGAAATATCATAATGACAACAAAACAAATTGTTTTCCTTCACGGATAGATAAGGTAACATGTGTCGTTGGCCCCAAGTGTGAACACATTCCCTTTGAAACCCATTTTTTTGTAATTTGATTGAATTTTCAACAACAAAATTCATTCAAAATTTAATACCTTCCACATCTTAAGTATGAAAATTATGAAGTAAATTTTATTAAATCTAACTTGACTATTTTCCAAATTTTCAAGTATACCTTTGGATTTGAATAAAAAAATTATTTATGATTTTATTAATGTTTATTAAAAAAATGGTTCAATAATCAATAACTTTTGCATTATAGCTCCAAAAAATTTCAACCCAAGTCAATGCACCCCTATTCATTGTTAGGTTTTCAAAGATATCAATAACATTATATGAAGCAATTTGGGTCGAGAAATCTCAACATGATAGAATGAAACAAAACATATTATTTACATTCATTAATAGATTAAATTACATGTTTTTCTTTTTTGGGGGGTATAAAATGAATGGTTATGTATGATGCAAATATTTTTTGTGCATATAAATAATAAATTCTGACGTAAGGAAATTTAAGGAAATTTGGTAATATAAATTTGTAATAATGTGCATGTTCAATACACCTAATTACTATTTATATGTAGTTTGGATTTTAGTTTACAACATATCAAATAATAATACATAATTAATATTTTTTTGGGAAACCTAATATTTATCATTTTCATAGACATGATATCTTAGTATTTTCTTTAAATTGCAATAAAATTCATTAAACATTAAGCTACATGTAAATGTGTGTGTAAATGAATGTTTATGCATGATGTAAATTTTTTCGTGCATGTAAATATTAAAAATTAATTTCAAAATAAAATTGAAAAAAATTCTTAAATATGAGTTTGTAATAATATATGTTCAATATATGTAATTTATTATTTCTTTGTAAATCAAATGTTAATTTACAACAAATAAAGTAATGATAAATAATTATAATTTTTTGGAATTGTAAGTTTGCTCATTTTTATACATATGATGTTTTATTATATTTTTAAAATGACAACTAAAAATTCATTAGTTATTAAGGTACATGTGAATTGTTTTGTAAACATGAATGGTTATGTATGATGAATTTTTTTGTGCATATAAATATTACAGTTTAATTTGAAAATAAAATTTAAGGAAATTTTGAAGTATAAATCAACTTAATAATGTGTATGTTCAATACATGCATAATTAATTATTTCTATATAAATTCAATTTTATTTTGTAACATATCAAGTAATGATACACAATTAACATTTTTTTGGAATACGTTCAATACATGTGTAATTTACTATTTCCATGTAAATTCGATTTTAATTTACAATATATCATGTAATGATACATAATTAATATTTTTAAAATTTAAATTTTTATTCTAATTCTGGTTATTAATTTCAATAAAATTTGAAAATATTTATAGAATTATTATTTATGTATTTATGATTAAATTATAATAATTATTTGAATAATTAGTAAATATATTCAATAAATTATCATATAAGTTCAGAACTTATTGTTATTTAACACTCCTATATTTTAGAATAGTTTTTCTATATTTTTTTATTTAATATTTATTATACTAAATCATTTAATAGTTCCAACAAGTTAGATAAAAATACGAATAAAAATAATCAAATAACTAGCCTAACCTAATTACTAGCTACAATATTATTATTAATGTTGTTGTAATTGTAGTCAATTATTAATTATCATTACATTATAATAATTATTGTAATTTTAAAATAATTAAAAATATTATTGAATATCTATAATTGAGTTAATTCTTTGTTTTATGAAATTTTAATAAAAAATTATAATGAATTTGGAATTTTTAAAAAATCACTGCTAATTAATTATTTAATAGATGATTACATTTAGTTTCTGAATTAAAAAAACTAATCACCATATTATTTAATAAATGATGATAATATGTTTAATTATTCAATTATACAACTATACAATTAAAAATAGTTAATGAATAATTACTATAAATAATTAAGGTAAGTAGTTAGACCTAGGTTAAGTAGATTATTAGTTTAGATTTAGGTTTAACTAAACTAGACTATCTTGCACAATTAGATTACAACTATTTGAGTTGCAATTCAATTGTAATTGGGTTACAACTAAAGTAGACATGCTTATCACCAAACAATATTTTCAAGTTTTCCCTCATTTCAAAACCAATTGAACTGGTTTTCACAATATTCAACATTTTCACTCCATTCCCTACAAGCATACCATATCAAATGTAAAAAAATAAAAATCTTTGTTAACATTGTCAAAGTTTTTGAGCAAATTAACATTAAGCTGAAGATTAAATTGTGGACAAAACCACCTCTTGATGTAAATAGTTAATCATTGACACATGGACTTGTAGACTATTGGAGCACCTAATTGATCATGATAATAATATTACTATATAAGCTTTATTATATTATGAAAGTTGGAATGGCTCACAAATTAGGTTATAGATTCTTTGATATTTGTTATTGGGATAACCATAGTAATTCTAAAAACAACATGTGTAGCAACTCCCAACACTAAGAGGAGAAAAGGTGCCTTTGCATGGCCTAGTAGTAAAAATATCCTTGAAATTATAGAAAAGACAATAATAATTTCAAAGGCAACATGAAAGTAAATGTAATTGTAATCTTATGAAAGTTGCTCACAAAATGTCAAATTATGCCCTTCATCATGAATAACAATAATGACCTGCCATGACTACCCATTAACTTCATCAACTCTAGAAGATGGTGGGTGTAGAGGCTTTAAAAGTAGTCTGCCCAAAATTTCAAGCAAACCATAAAACAAATATCCATGTGATGAGTTTCTGTCACATTTCCAGATGTAGCACGAGAGACACAATGTCATGATGTTGGTTAGGCTTCATAATAACACTTGTCCAATTGTGACGATTTATTTAACCTCCTTGTTATAATTGATCTTGTAATGAAGAAAGGAACAATGGATTATATGTTACAAATCGTCAAAAAACTTAATTGAAACACATGCATAATAGATGAAGTGAAATTGAATTATGCAAGGATGTTAGATCATTAGACTTACTATGCCACCAAGATGAAGGACTTGATCAATGGCACGCAAATATTGAAGTGCCATATTATATAGGCACTAGAATAATCCAAAAAATAATTTGGTGATTGATTTTTTGATTTGAAAAGAGAAAACTGAGATTAAACTTTGGTGTACATTGAGACTTCTCACAACAAAATTCCATAGACCATGCCTACAAGCCTTATTCTTTCCTTGTGCTTTAAAATAATAAAAAATAGGGGGAAGAAAACAATTATCCAAATGGAAGTCACATCCCAAATTGCTAGAAAAGATCAATATTTCAATTTACAACTTATTCATTTCTTCCTATCATATTAGAGTCAATAGCTTCCCACCAAATCTATCCTTGATTACATATAATACCTAACAAAAGAACAAAGATTACACAACTACCAATATACCAAAGTTGTAATTAGGCAGTGAGGATAATGTTATTAATTATTATTTTGACGTAGTAGTAAGCATGTAGGTGACTGAAGGACGGTCGAGCATTTACGAAATGGTTGATGAAGTTGCAGTCGTAGTTGAAACAATAGTGAGACTAAAAAAAAAATGCAACGATTTGGAAGAGACTCCAAAGGAGCTCTTTTCTAGTAGTTGGATTGCCAATGCCAACCCCACCATCATGTGTGTGATCTTGTCCTCTTCACTCACACCAAGGCCTACATGCAAAACCTTAAAATTTTGGAAAACACCCATTGGTGCAAGGTCATCGAAATTTTATGGAATTGATGATCATTCAGTTTCGAGGTTGAACCTAGATTCAAGATAAGGGTGGGTCCTAGGGTAAGGTTTAAGTTCGGGTATTTGAATAGAAGTTAGGGTCAGGGTAGGATATGTATAACCAAAACCAAAATTGCCAGTTATTACTTGGATTTTTGGAGAACCGCTGAACATTGGTATGTACCCACATACCCACCCAACATTGGTATCTATATTTCTGTCCTAGATTCTCATTATAGAATTTGGGATAAAAGATGCCCTAGTAAAGAGTTCATGCAAGTAGACTTGGTGAGCCTTTTGAACAATGGGGTTCACATGGAATGGCTTATTATTAACCTTGGGCTACCCCATGAGTGCTTCAAAGGCTTGTGTAACCCTAGTTATATTTCATTCTTGCATGTACTTTTCCCCATGAGATTTGAAGTTTTAAGGCCTAGCATGAGACATCTTGTTAGCCCTGAATTTTAAGAATGCTCCCTTTTAATGCCCCTTTCTTGTCCTTTATTTACATAACTTGATTCTAATTTTTGGACCTCTGTGAACCCTAAATTTTAGGAACCTTTCCTTTTAAGGCCCTTTTCCAATCCCTTATTTAAGGGAATTTCACCCCAATTTTTAGACCTTCTCTAGACATTAAATTCTAAGAATATTTGCTTTTAAGGTCCTTTTCCAATCCCTTATTAAGGGAATTGACCCCACTTTTTAAGCCTCCTTTGGGCCTTCACCTTTAAGATTGTTCCCTCTTAAAGCCCTATTCTTCCACTACAATCCCTTGTCAAGGGAATTCACCCCACTTAATTTTAAACCTCTTCCTCCGGCCTTGACTTTGAGGAATGTTCCTTTATAAGACCATTTTTCCAGTCTTTTATTTAAAGAATGACTCCATTTTTTAGACCTCCTCCACTTGTAAATTTGTCAAACATTCCTTCTTGAAACCTTATTTTTAGTGTTTTATTTAAGGAACGACCTCAGTTTCAAACTTCCTTTGGCTGTGAATTTCATGAACACTCCTTCTAAAAACCTTTATTTCCAGTCCTTGATTTAAGGAATGATCCCATTTTCAAGGTTCGTTTGAAAATACCTTTAAGAGGGAATGTTTCCTAAGATTGAGCCCAGTGGTGGGACACATGCTAAGGACCCATCGTTAAGGAACAATGAGATTATTATTTGTAACAACACACACAAAAAAACTTCTCCTAAAAAGGCGACAAATAAAACATGTTTTTTTTATTTCTTGAAGGATGAGAGAGGCAAAAGCTTTTCATTGGGCTCGGAGTGCTTCTTGGTGGACCATCTTGTTCGTCTTCATTGTCTAGGTATTTTGTAGCATTACATTGAGTTTGGTACTTATACCATAGCTACGTTGACTTTGGTACTCGTACCATAACTACATTAAAGAAGTTACATGGTATGAGATCTTTTGGTGGTTCTATTGGTCATTTAACTTGTTGTCAAGTCACCTTTCCTACTTTACATTTTATGAACGAACTTGGTCTACTTTCCATAGTTTAGATTGTTGTCCATGCATTCTTGGGATGTTGGGCACAATCATTCTTGCACTTGACACTTGTTTCCAACAAGATGATCATGTATTCTTTTGGATGTAATAACACATGTTGAGATTAACACTTTCCTATTCTAAATGGCGTTGTTACCTCAAATTGTCTGCTTTTAGGTCCCACCCTTTGAAAGCCTAGTAATTTAATCTTATCCCTAGTTATAGGTTTTTGGCGAATTATTTACACGAGTAGGAGTTTTGCTTTGGTTCTAGTAGATGCTCCTTCAGATATCATGCAAACATGTTTTAATTCATGTGTGGGTCCAAGGGTAAGCCTTTGGTTATTAGCTTGTCTTACCACATTTGCATTTCGTCTATCCTTAACCCACTTCCTTGCAACATTCCGTGCTTTTTTTGGTTTGCCACATCCTACTGTTGCCCATCTTTCACAGTGTCAATGTGATCATACCATTGACAATCTAGATACCCATTTGCTTCGGTGTCCTTACAAGAATGAATGTATAACAACCCATGATACATTTCAAGATATTATCATAACTATTATTTTAGAGAGTGAAACACATGTTTAGAAGGAGGTCTCTCACCTTTTCCCTCGCCACACTCAACAAGGAATGAATATTCTTATCACCAAAGACAATTTTCAAACTTTCATGGACATCATTGCTAACTTTATTCACACAACTATGGTGTAATGAGCATTGACAATGACAACACATGTAACAATGACGGCTATTCAAGAGACGACATGATCATATGTTGAACGAACATTAGACGATGACTTATTTCCCTTATTATTGAGACCTATGGGTGTTTTCATTCTTGTTTTGATTTATTTTTGACCACTTGTGCATGAATCATTATTGTGCGTCATCTCAGATCTTCTTTAGTCCTCTTGATGTTTTTTTCTTATTATTGTCAGCTTTTGTCCATAACCTTGTAACGTGCTTAAACCATAGCAATTCTTCAATGCGCTCTTGCACTTGGTCAGAGTTCATCTTTTTCACATAGCTATTGCACATCTGTCACTAGTCAATTTGTAATCAAGGGCATCTCTTTTGTCTTAGATTTTCTTTGTTATTGTTGATTGTCATTTCATAGGCATGAGTCTTCTTTGCATAGGGTCTTTACTTGATTTTTGTTGATTGTTTGCTTTTTTTTTTTTCCTTTGGGTTGTGTCTACTTGTGCTCACATTTGCCTTGTACTTTTGCTGGATGGGTCCTTGATTTTTATTTACAGGGTTTTTCTTCTTATTCGTTATGCTTAAGCAACAGTAACAGCAACCCTATTTAGGCTTACTGTTTACGTCTTTCGAGTGTCCAGTGATCCCTTGTGGCCACGGAACGATAGGTATTGTTGGCACTCGGCATTTGTTCCCGTCGGCTAAATGACATCCCTGTGTGTTTCGTTATCCTGGTGCCGGTAGTTTCAGGTTATCAACGTAGTCCATGATGTGCAGAAAGGGATTGTATATATCTTTCACCATTTTCATGTGGTCTGGTGGCAGGTCAGAAGAGGGTTGTAGAGAAAGTGTGGCGGGAGTTTTTCTCAAATCCTTCACAGGTCAGAGAAGGCTAATGGAACGTGTGCTCTTGAGATCCTCTTGTTGATGCAGAATGTTGGTATAGGTTTCTTGGCATTCATGATAGATAGCCTAGTCTTTACCAAGAAGACAGAGGAATAAATACATGGCTGATCGACTTGGATGCGGGGTTCTAACATAGGGAAATGCAAGATATCCAGATTTCAGCAGGGAGGACGAGCACAACAAGATCTCAACAGCAACACGAGATTACTACCACGTGGGGAGGGAGGCTGGCCAAAAGCCCAAGTGGTGTCTTCTTTATACCCTACGTGCAGTTGGCAGCTCAAGTCTTGAAGTCTCCTTCTTCTCTTCTTCCCTTAGCTCAATGGGTGGCAAACAAAGCGGTGCTCAGCGACAAGACTGGTAGGTTTAGGGTCTCAATATTTTAGTGCTCTCTCTCTCTCTCTCTCTCTCTCTCTCTCTCTCTCTCTCATATTCCTCTTTCTGGCTTTCTCATGATATTTATGCATGGGTTGATATTACTTACCTGCTCAGATTAGATCTGATGGGTTGTGTTTCCACAAATCACCATTTAGGTTCATCCTGCATGTCACCATTTAGGTTTTGCAATTTTTGTCTGTGATGTGATGCACAAGAATTTTGCAAAAGCCTCTCTTTCTAAAGAAAAGAAGCTTCCTTTGTTTGTCTTGGAATTAGGATTTTCTTTATCATCACAGGCTACAATGTGGACATGAGATGAGACATGACAGGATTGAAGGAATATCCCTCCATACAAGGGTTGTGTGTGTTTCAGCATTTTATCACATTAGCAGTTCCTGATGATGTTGTTGTAGGTCCCAAAAAGAAGATTGTAGAGGAGCTTTGGTGGGAGTTCTTCTCTGATCCTTCACAGTGGTCTATCACAGGGCAGAGAAGGTGAATGGACAATTGCTCTCTCTGTACTGCTCTGGGTTGTCTGTGTTTGGAAGGCCTGGTCTACACCCAAAGCTGGGTGGAATCCCGAATCTATCTGACCAGCTTGTTTTGGGTTTTTGGTTGTAGGCACATGCAGGGTATCCAGATTTTGAACATAAGAAGAAAGCACAGAAGGCATTCTGGCTTGATGACAAACAGAAACCCCCCTGGGTGCGAGCAGACTTAGCTGCGATGGCACCAGGCACTGTGCAGTTGCATATCTATTCATGGAAGACAAAGCTTACAAGATATGTTCAGGCTGGGCAAACCTCTGAAGGCAATGGAGCTTTTTCAACAAATGCAATGAGAAGGGATGATACTTTTGTTTGAGTGCTCAATGCATGTGCAGGGTTGGAAGCACTTGAAGAGGGCAGATGCATCCATACACAGATCGTACAGTGTGACTGTGAATCAGGTGTTCATGTTGCCAGTAGCCTCGTGAATATGTATGCCAAATGTAGGAGCATAGACGATGCTTGGAGAGTGTTCCATGAAATGACCTCACATGATGTGGTCTACTGGACTGCCATGATATTGTGACATGTGAAATGTGGGCAAGGGCAGAAGGCATTGGAACTATTTCAACAAATGCAACAGGAAGGTGTGCACACAGACGGTGTTACTTTTGTTGGGGTCCTGAATGCATGTGCCAGTGTAGTAGCACTTGACAAAGGGAGGCTTGTTCATGAACAGATCATTTGACACAGTTGTGAGTCAGATGTCTTTGTGGACATGTACACCAAATGGGGAGCATGGATGATGCTTGGAGAGTGTTCAACAAAATGCCTGCATGTGACTTGGTCTGCTGGAATGCCATGATATTTGGAGATGTGAAATGTGGGCAAGGGCAGAATGCAACAGAATTGGAACTATTTCAACAAATGCAACAGATGGTGTCAAGCCAACCATGTCACTTTTGTGGGGATCCTAAATGCATGTGCCAGTGTAGCAGCACTTGAAGAAGAAGGTGCACATGCCCATCAACATATCATAGAAAGTGGTTGGGAGTCTGATGTCTTTGTTGGCAGTAGCCTTATCGAGATTATGCCAAATGGGGGAGCATGCAGGATGCTTGGAAGTTTTCAACAAGATGCCCTTTTGCAATGTGGTCTCTTGGAATGCAATGCTTGAAGGATTTGCCATGCATGGGCATGGTAAGGAGGCACTTGCACATTTTGAATGGATGTGCCAAGAAGGTGTGAAGATAGATAATGTCACTGTTATTTGTCTTCTGTCGGCATGTACTCATATGGGCTTGGTGGATGAAGGTCTGCACTACTTTGATTCTGTGTTCAGTTTACAACATTTCCGCAACAGTGGAGCATTTTCCTGCATGGTTGATCTTCTTTGCTGCACCAGCCATCTGCAGGAGGTGGAGGATTTCATCTTTATGATGTCCTGTGAACCAAGTTGTTCAGTGTGGACAGCCCTGCTTCATAGTTGCAGAGTTCATGGTGAACTAGAGATGGGAGAATGCATTGCAAAACAAGCTCTCAAAACAGATCCTGGAAACTCTGCATTGTATGTGCTGCCAACAAACGTTTATACAGCTGGTGGCACATGGGATCTCAAAACAAACATTCAGCAACAGAGGTCAGTAAGGGGTCTGAAAGATACCACCTGAAGTAGGTGATAAGGAATCTAGCTTCAAGTGAAAAAAAAGAATCTAGAACATCCCAATTGATCAGGAAGAGTTCACATTCTCTGAGGATGCAAATCAGTGTAGTGTAGTGCATGAATTTGACATTGGCTAGAATGAGACCAGCTTACATTCTGTGAATGGAAATTTGGAGCTGTGTTTCAGGTTTGACTTGTTCATGTCCAACAATAACTCTGACATTCAATGACAATGTCAATTCCAAGACCATCTATGTATTCACCAGCTTGGTTTATTTAAGCCCAAAAACCCTAAACCCTGGATGGTCTGCTAACCTCTGGTAGACCTGGGCTCATGTGAACAGATAATTTCTGTGAGATTTCAGTGGTATTTGTGCTGTCGTAGCAATTTGAGTTTATGATTCACTTGCACTCACTAAATTTGTTTGGATTCTAGGGTTCTCCACACAGATTTGGTAAGACTTGCCAAAGATATACTAGTGTATTTTGACAGCACAATTGAAAACATGGACAGATGCCAGGGTCTTCCATTTTCAAGAAGGGCTCTTCTGCTGTTGGGAGGTATCTCCCCTTTGTTGGCAGGGATCTTCCATTTTTTTAACCTGTAGGTTATCTGCCTTGTGATTTCTTTGGATAATTTCATTAGTCCAAACTTTTTGGCAGGTCTTTACATTTGATGACGCCCTTGACCTCAGGCCTTGCCCTACACCTATAATTTGCAAGCCTCCACATATTCACACCTTAAGCCCCACCTTTCATAAAAACTGCAGGTTCAGGTTTTTGAAATAACCAAAACCAATGGGTCTTTGATTTTTCCAAAGAATTGAAACTGATGGTCCTTTGAATCTGCAATATTAAAAAAAACTTAAACCAGTGATTCTTTTTAAATTCAAATAACCACATCACACTGTAGGAAGGTATGTAGGAAAATAAGTGGTTACTCTGTAAATGCATGCCCATGGGTAATATGTAGGTAAGGGCAAGAAGGTAGTTAGTTGGTAAGTACCAAGGGGTGTGTCACACTGTGGCCTTGCCATTTACATTAAAAGGTATCTTAAGGTGAAAGAGGAATTATGGAAACTTAAATGTTTCACCATGCAAAAATATAATCTTCAAAAAATCCTTGAAAAGAAATCAAAATCCTTCAAGATATTATCACTCTATAACTAATCTCAAGTTTCAAAAAAAGCCAAAATATCATCTTTCAAAAATCCTCATATAAAAATAGATCTATTTATTACCTAGGGGCCGAAATCCCTTAAGCTACTACACTCTATAATGAATCTAAATATCCTTGCCTACCAAGGCAAGGCCAATAAACACAACAACTAAGCTAACTATCATGATAGCTAGGGAACTGGAACCCAATGGAAAAAGTGTTTTCTATCCATCCACCATCCATGGGTTCATTGTGGGTGGGTCACTGTTGGGTTCACTCTGGCTCTGACTGTCAAACATTAACACCACACACATGCTGTTTGCTAGTGATTTATATGAATCTTCAGAACTATGTTGGATGAATGGAAATGCTTGGAAGTTGGCTGGGTTTTCAAGTTCAGAAACACATCCAGACCTAATTTGGGTCACTAATTTTTCAGAACCAATCATGTGACAAAGCTTCAAATCTGAATCCTGGACACACACAAACAACTTGTTTTGGTCATAAACACAATGATCAACAAATGCAAATTGAACTAAGAAAAAAATCACACTGCTGAAAATTGAAACTTGAAATTTACATTTGAGCATTCAATCTCACAATTATGTTGTAATATCTTGAGACAACCTAATTGGACTGGTTTAGTTGAACACACTACCGAACAAAGTGTGATTGATAAAAGACTGAAGTGTTCAATCATCATCCCCAAGCAGCAGTTTAAGCGTGTCACTATGATATGCAGCAGGAACTCTGTAATGAGCTGTGCTGGGACGATGTTTATGCCAAGCTTGAATTTGGGAGCTTGGGATGCTTGTGTCCATATTGCCCTTGATGCTACAATGACAAACTCTGCAAAGCTATTGTGATGAAGTGAGAAAAAACCTCTATTGCATTGCAACAATGACTACCATGACTTCAATGATATAAACTGGCCTATTCAATTGTTAACTTTATAATCATTGAATGTATGTGCTATTTGTATAATGTTTTATCCCTAGAGGATGCAGTGTTTTTTTTCCCCAACTTTTATCATTATTTGACCAAAATATGTGGAATTTTCTGTTTTTCTAGAGTAAGTCCTACTAATCTTGCTAAGCTTTTAGAGAAAAATGCCCAATTTTCAATATCAAAAAAAGAAGAAAAACCCTTGGCAGATATTTCTTTTTTTTGTGTTTGGTTGTTGGTGTTTGGGCTCTTTGTAAGGCAATGATCTCCTTTGTTGAGGTTCAGTTTTTGTTGCAGCAAATGTGCTTTGATATAAGGGCAACCTTTGTGAACTATTCAGCACTCTTATACAAACTACTTCCTCATAGACCTCCGTTAAATCTTCATCACGATGGTCAACAATCCAATGGCATATTTTCTAAAAGTGAAAGTGATTTTCAAATCCAAACAAACTTCATTTTTGGTGGCAATTGCATATGGATAAAGCACATAGGGAAATTTATTTGCATTCTTTTGTAATTGAAGGGTATGAACCAATGTTTTGTTGGTAAAGAAAGTATGATACCTATAGCAATCAGGTACAAGTTTTTTTTTTTTTGATGTACATTTCAAACTAATTGACAAAATATGGGTATATTAGCATTTCGAGTATTCAATTAAATACTAGGTGAGTGAATCTTGGTCTTGATGCACCAAATTTACTTGGATTTACCTAGCTTGCAAGGCAATTCCCATCAATGGTTTTGTTTATTGCAAATTATGTAGCACAAACTGAGTTTTATTAACATTACCTAGTGAGCTAGACATCAATTAATAACCTAGGTCCACCAAGGCTTGGTAATGGGTCTCAACTTGACATGCTCCAATAGTGAAACATATGCCAACGGACACTAATTTGAATTGGTATTGTGAAAGTGCATGTTTTAAAATACACCAATTTGGTTAGGAGATACATAATTACAAACCCAAAAATTACATATATGGGTCTTTAAGGAATATATACCATACCTCTCACCCATACTTAGGTATGTACATATTTAGGGTTGTCATGGGTTTGAACAGTTGGTCTCTAGATATAAACAACTCCCTCATCTTGGTATGGATCATGCAAATAGCTGGGCAAGTGTGGTGTTCTGATTGTGTTTTGTATGTTTCTCCCTGATTGTTCAGTTAGGCTACTCTGTTCATATATGATTGAAATTGTGAATTCTAATATGACTGGCAGAAGATTTGGAACAATGTGCCACATGACATTCCAAGATCCCAAAACACTTTGAAATAGAAGTAAGATGTTATGTATGTTCCAAACTCACTGTCCTGACTGCATGAGGAACTATAGCTTTGATCTACTTACCTAATTTGTTATCTATTTTCCTACCTATCTACCTATATATAGGACCTGCTTCTTAGAGAATGGGGCCAGATATTAACTCAGTTGAGGTTCATCCACAACTGAGTCATCATAATGGGCATAGCATGGATGGATGGTGCTTTGGTTGAGTTCTGGTTCACTCTACCCCCATTGACTGTGTGACCTATTTCTGACCATTGTTGCTCACATACCAAGGTCTGAAAACCAGCATTTGTTGAAGTGACGCACACAAGATGTTCAAAGGTTATCTAAGTATCTCTGAGCAGCTCATATGCTCCTTGAGTAACTTACAAGTGTGGCCTCTGCTGTTGGCCCAAGTGTTACCACATCCTCAACTGATTTTTCCTTCCAAAGCCTGGTTTTTTGGAATTTATTTGAATTTTCAGGGGCAGAAATCACTAAAAAATCAATATCTCCCACATTCTGAATCCAATTCTTACCAAATAAATTCCAATAAATCCTGCTCATCAAGATCTTTCCAACAACACGAAAGGCACATTCCAACTCCTCCGAATATTTCCACTATGATTTAATTTAATTTATAGTGAGAAAATTATTCAATATTCAAGAATGTTTGCACCACAAGTCCAAACGTCATGGAACCAAAGACCATGCACCCCTTCTCATTGAAAGCTTTCCAAAGACACCAAGAACACAATCTGAAGCATCCTGGCTCGGTGGATCTCATAATTACAAAACAAAACAAACTACCTTCCTTCATAGATGGATAGATTATCCTAATACCTGGGCTGGTTCATAAGCAAGGTACCTAATAATTATTTATTATTTTGTTAGTTATGTTTGGAAGTAAAAGTAATACTAATTTACAATTCAACATTGTCTTAAATAGTGACGCTATTGTTCTTCAGTGCTTCATACAGAATTTTTTGGGAATTTCAAAAAGTAATTAATTAATGCCTAACCAGCATAGGTACAACGTACCACGGTAGCAGAAGTTTCAATTTCAAAATTGAAGGAAATTAAGTTTTTTTGTCAGTAGCCCAAGCCTCTCTTTGAACAAGGCACAGGCAGATGATCGGTCCTACTACTTATTCATTTAGAGTGTGTATAATCATAGCATTCATAATTTCTTATCAATGCCATGGTCTGGTACCCCTCCCTATCAGAAGTGGACATTAAGTTGCAATGAGGTGTTTGGATCACATGTTTATAAAGCTTGAGGAAGGAGGATGCAGCATTTGGTGAGATTTGGGTTTTCAGAAGTGGGACACAAGCAAATTATCCAGATCTTCACGTTACCACATTTTGATTCCAGAGCTGCCAGAATTTTATATGACTGCCAAGAAGGCGGCAGCACATTGGTTACCGGGCCCTACCAAGCAAGCACAGTTTACTTAGATGCAGCGGTTATTTTTGTGCGAATTTTCGCCAAAAGGCGACTAGAAATTAGGGCCGGTAAATGACATGAAGGGAAAATCATGTAAAAAATTGATTAGGTTGCTGAAGTCGGCATCTCTGTAGATGCTCATTCGCAAATGACATCCACCATCCAATAATGAGTCACCGCCTCCACCATGTATCAAAAATGTTTGAGAAGCTAGATTTGGCATCTCTGCATATCTTCATTCACATAAACCCTCATGTTCCTCCTCTCATTTCACCACCTCTCTCGCCTTCTCTTTTGTAGCATTTGTTGCCTCTCCTCCCTTCTCTCAACCTCATTTCACCATCTCTCTTGAAAGCTTTGATTAAGCATTTGCCATCTTCCTAATCTATTTGTTCTAAAAGTTTGCCACGTCTCTTATTGTCTCACTATAAAGTTTGTCACCTTGAGATGATCTATGATTCATTAGGGTTTAGAGTTATTGCTTGACGATCCTCGATTTTGCAAAATCATGATATTTGTGTTGGAGTCTAGGTGATGACAATTGTCCTTTTTGGAGTTGCAAGTTTGTGCAAAGACCCAACAAAATAAACTCTAGAGCTTTTGCTCAATGTTGATTTTTGTTGAACCAATTGTTGATTTTCTTGGAAGGTTTTTCTTCACATTCAATTTCAATGACACTTCACTGTCCATGTATTATGTGTCTTTCTTTTCTCATGTTTTCTATGTTTTTTTGTCGAATATTGTGTGCATTGTGCATTTTGAAGCTTGGAGCTTGAGTGTTGAACGCATTAAGTGTTTTCATGTGTGTGTTAGTGTCCACTATCCAATGTTTACTGTTGGGCTTTGAGGTGTGTTGTGTGCACTGTGATTCTTTCATAGGTCATGAAAGTTGGAGAATCGAGATTCAAACATTGGATTTCAAGTTTCATCATTCATTATGTTCATCATTTCATTCCCAAAATCTTCGATTTGTGGTTCAACGATCACATTTGTGGTAAACTTTCTCATTAGGATTTTAGGTGTCAATGGATTTTTGAGTCATAGCCTTGAGGCTTGATCATTGTGTTTTTTTACATTGTTACAAATTGTGATCATTGAAAATCCAGAACTACGTTGCCTTGTCCTGAATCCTTGTGTCACCTAATCCCTTTGCAATTCTTTTTGTTTGTCAAAGTCATATGCTTGTAGCGTGCGTCAAGTTGTTGACAATCGCACAGTCCTTTTACGTTGATAGTAGCAATTCACAATGTCACCTTATTTTCAATCCCAATTCCTTTTGTGTTGATAATCATTGTGTCATTTTGAGTTGTAATTCCTTCTATGACCTATTTGTCAAGTCTATTTTTTGTTGAATTCTTAATATTTGTTTATGGGTTCAAATTATTTAAGGTTTACCAAAATCTTGTCAGAATGCCACCTTTTTTTGTTTTTTTTATTTTGTTTTTTTTTACCATGTAAAGACACATTTATGGATATTTGTGATGGAATTTAAAAATTGTAATGGTTTAAAATATAGTCCTTTTGAAAATTTTGACAATTTTTGATTCATTATTTTTTATGGGGATCAAAATATAAGGAAAAAAAAACTATAGTAAAAGTTAGGCCCTTTTTGTCCTATGTGGTACACCTTAAAGAATTTTCACCCTTCTCATGTCAAAATTTGTAGTAAAACTTAACCCCCTAAAAAATTTTAATACGAATTTCTTTTTGGGGCCATAATCCTTCAAGGGATGTTGCCTCTATTAACTCCTCTATTGGTCCTTTTGCTATTGAACCTGAGTCTATTTCTACTCCTGCCATTCAACCTGATTGTGTGGTTTTAAACCTTGTTGTTGCAAATGGGGACATTGAATTGTAAAAAAAAAGGCATATGAATTAGACATGTAATTTTCAAGATACTTGGGTAATGAAGCTTCCATGGGCATAATTTGTGCTTGGGTTAATGGCAAGGTTGTTCAAGTTTGTTACAAGGTATGCGCCCAAATTGAAAGGAGAGAAAAACTATTAGTTCCTAAGATTGATTCTCTATGGAAACATGCTAGACATCACAAACCCTTGGTACTTATGCCAAAGGTTAAAATAGGGGAACATTATTTTTTGAAAACCAATGTAGATACTACAAATGAGAAATTATATTTTGGTAAGGGTCTTGAAATAGTGTTACAACAAGTTGTTGAAGGTGTGACATAGGTTGATAGGAAAAAGAAAATAGTGCAAGTTGCATTATTGTTTCATTTGTTGAATCATAGACACTTAGTAAGTGAATACATAACAATGCAAAATTTTATTTCTACAACTCAATGTTCTTAACAATCCCATGAAACATTGGTTTAATAGGACAGGGTGAGAAATGGCAAATTGTTTGTGAACAAGTCTTGAAAAAAACTCGGGCTACTATGGTTAGTTCAAGGTTCTTTTTTCTTAGTGCAGATGAAGTTATTATGGTTGATAATTAATGTTATATTTTTGTTCATGTGTATGTGATGCAGGTATGGGGTCGAATGCTTATCTTTTTGACACTTTAGCATGTTGTAAAAAATGAAATTGCAAACAATCTCACTTTTATGATTGTTCGATCCCTCATGCAGCAAAGGGGACTGATTCAAGAAAAAACATCTAAACGTCTTATTTGTTTTGGTGCAGATGGTGCATCTCTTTTTTAGGGTTTTTGCACTAAAGTGATAGCACAATTAAAAAAGAAATATTTTCCTTACATGATGGGGCAACATTATATGGCCCATAAGACAAACTTGGTTGTCCAAGCTTTGTTGGATCTTCCAATGGTGGTTAAGTCAGAAGAGTTTTTACAATCCTTGTATTTTTACTTTTCTAGCTCCCTGAAGCAACATTTGGAGTTCATTAAGCTTCTTGAGATTGTGGAAAACAAGAGAGTTCAAGATTTTATAAAATATGAGGACTTTTTGGATATCATTTATTGGAGCCTTTGAAGCACATGTTAGCAAAGTATAAAACTTTGATTATGAAAATGGCACAGGACAATGCTTCAATTATTTAAGCAAGGTTGAATGTTAACCTCCTTTGTGATGTTCACACATTGTTGGGTTTATCTTGCTTGTTGCCATTGTTGGAAGCAATCAATGTTTTGATAAAATTTACCCAAGGGAAGGACATGTTCATATGTGATTTTGTGGTAATTGCGAAAATATGCCAAGCTAATTTTTTCATGATGTATTATAATCATGCCACCCCTTACCAACATGAACATTTTCAGCTATTTTGTGATGTGGTTGAAAATGATTTTGCCACCATCACTCAGGATTGGGTTACTAATTTGAAAAATGGTTCAAAATATTTTTTTAATGATTGGTCATAATTATTAGGCTCATATTTACAATGCATTTGCTACTATTAACTAGACCATTTACAAAAATATTTTCTTGACATCCATTGGGCAAATGAAAGCTTAATGTTCTATTGCAAGTAATATGGTTGTGATTAAATTGGATTGACACTTTGTCGATTATGAGTTGATGAATGCCCTTGGCATTAAATATCCATAGCTTTGGATGTAGCTTGATGTTGATTACGCTTTCTCCTTCCATTTTGCGATCATCAAAAGACATTATTGTGAGACAAAGAAGGTGAGACCTTCACTTCTACAAGTTGTAGAACCTTTGAATGCCAACATTTGGATTTGCAAGTAAACATATTTAAGCTTACGATGAAATCACATGCACTAAAGGCTACAAGCGAACCTTTTGACAAGAATCCAATGACTAAGAAATGGGTTACAATCAACAACAATACTTTGTTAACCGAATAGCTAAGTGAGTTCTTGAAGTTGGCAAAAGTCATTGTGATGTTGATTCCTGGATTTGTGGAAGATGAACACATTTTTTCAATGCTTGCCTTCATGAAAGATAAGTTACACAATAGGTTGGAACCTAATTTGGACACAATTGTCGGAATGTTTGCACAAGAGTTTTATACACATGAAAGTTTCCCTTATCAAAATGCAAATCACAAAATGGAAGGATCGAAAAGTGCAAATTGGTACCACTTGAAAGGTTCAGCCTCTTTTTATCTAGGTGTTTATGTCTCCACGATTTGGACAAGTTTGGTGAAGATATTTATTTGTTTATGAGTTTTACTAAGATTTGGGCATGGTGGGTAGGACTTTGCATTGCGATGGGCAAAGTTTGATTTCAGATTGGGGTTCAACTCCCCCTCAAAGTATTAGTGTTAGTTTAAATTTGAGGTTTGACTCTTCAAAATTTCAAAGACCACTTTGAACTTTCTACTTTATATTCATTTCTGAATGCCAATTGCACTTATCTTGAAAACAAAATGGAGTTAGATTCTACTTCAGGTTTTTTGGTGGGTGCCAATTGCACCTACCTTGGAAAAAAAATTGGGAGCCACATTCTGCCTTAGAATTTTGTATTGATGCCAGTTGCAATTACCTTAAAAGTAAAAGAAAAGTAGGCACTTTGCAGCTATTTTGAAAAAGTGAAGGTTGCCAAAAACAAATGACCCAGCAAAAGTTGAGGAAGCCACCTGCCCCTATGTGAAATTTCCATGAGGAGCCACTCAGGCATAATTGAGGGCAGTCTTTGTTGCCACTGGCGCTACTTTTAAAATTTATATTAAAAAAAACCCTGCTTAGATGATTTTACAAGTCTGCAAAAGTTGGCAATCTGCATGGAATTGAGAGACACAATGATAAGTTATGCCATGAATCTAATCGAGAGGAGGCAAAAACCTTGATTTCAATTTGAAATTTTGAATTGGTTTCATTGGAACTTGGGACTTTTTTTTGTTCAGTACTTTGACAGCCCAACTAGCAATTTTCAATGTACAAATTATTTGAGATGTTTACTAAACAGAGTTGACCTACAAAATTTCAAAAATATTGTGGCCACTCATGAGTCATCATCATTCATACTGGGCTTTCAAATACTCAAGGACTTGAGCAGTTCTAATTTGGGCGCATATTCCCATGTCAACATATGATACTGCTAGTAGGTTCAGGTGATATGCAGTACTTACCCCAAAGCTAGTCTCAATTTGGGCCATGTATGTGGGCACCCATCATGGATGGCTTTGAGCAAACACAAGAAGTACTTGATTGATGGCTGGCACCACCATGCAAAGTTTGTGAGTCATAAAATCCAACTAAGTGTTACCAAGTTATAACTTGGTGTTACCAAATTCAAACACATTAAGAGCAGCTCCAACGGTGTTCAGTATGTGACCCAACAAAAAAAATTTGGATGAAAACAAGTCAAAACATGTTGTTTTGACTCTGCAAAATAGTTTTGACTTAGTATTTTTCCACTGGATGCTGAGCATCGTAAAATGCAGGGTAAACCCTATTAAACATGGTCTCACTGCCATGAAGAGTGTACTAAATAGGATCTGACTGCTGCTCCCTGTTCTTGATTGGCTAACTATAATAATTGGTCCAGGTGGTTTGCTATCAATAGTCTCCCACCTATTGCAGTCCCAGATTTAGTTTTTTGGTGGGGGTTGGAAAAACGTAAAGAACTAAACTTCGATGTCAGAAATATTTTTCCTGAGTCACATACTGAGCACCATGAGAGCTTCTCTAAAAGTGTGTTACCAATTTAACAGTCGCAAAAGGGAGCATGTACAACAATGTACATCAAGCTGGTTTGAGAAAGTAGGTTGAGAATCTAAGAGCCTGATCTATGTCCTTTCATTGGCAACAAAATTGTGTAAGAATCCCTTTTAACCTAGATTATAGAAATTGTCAAGCTCACAAAACACTGCAACTAATTCAGGGTTTTTTTTTAAAAAATTGTCAAGTTTTGGATTGGCAATCATCCCCATGAGAATGAGCCAAATTTGGCTAAAGATCAGACAAGAAAGTAGGAAAAAAAAGTAGAATTCTGCTTTGTTTTGGCAAACTCCACAAATTTAATGTCTAAGTATGACAACTTCTGACTGACTTTTTCCTCAAAATATGGTGACTTCTGCTTCTTCTTTTTTCTCAAAAAAAAACCCCCTTTGCACAATTCGCTGTCTATATTTTTGGTTGCCACAGAGCGAAATTTCACCCAAAAAAAGCAGTGAACAAATTGATGTCAAGACCCTGCAAAGTAGTACTTGAGAGCTCATGTCTCATCCAAAAAACCTCATGTCATTCTTTTTCTTCTTTTTTCTGCTTTGTTTTGTTTTGTGGAAAGGTGGCTGTTTACTTCACTAAGCACCCAGCCAGGATCCCAATCATGTCATGTTTCTTGTGGTTAAGTGATCCGGCCAGCCAATGCATCCTGTGGCCGGATTAAACGCAGGCCCCCCAATGCATTAAAAAGTTCTACTCCCATTCAGCAGCTAACTCTGGGGTTCTAAGATCAGGCCAAAGTGAACCGACAGCCACCAGTGCAGCATGAGAGTTGGGATGGATGGTGGGGTGGAAAGCAAATCCTTTTCCATTAAGTTCCAGCTTCTAAGCTAGCCAACCGATGTGGATGCCTCCATTTCTATTTTTACTACCTATTCATTAAAAATCACAGGCCCTTAACTATGGTACTAACCAGTGTTGGCCGGATATGGTATTTTATATCAAAAATTTCCTTGTAAAAATAAATATGCATCCATTGAAAATTTTCATTCCCTACCACTTATGAATTTATCGGTTTTCAAATTCAAAGTAACTTTTAAATATCCATGTAGGTTTTGTATGACAAACTTCACATGCTAGTTGTGCAAAAACCAAAGCATTCAACATTTTAACATTAGAATCAAGTAGCTTGTGCAAGAATCGAAAATCAATTTTATAAAGAACTTTCCACCCTTTACAACACAAGTTGCCTAGAAAAAATCAATGCCCACAAAAACACCCCACACATTCAGAAGCTTGCTACAACTTGATCAACAATAAAAATAGAATGCCCAAAAGCTCAAGGATGTAAAAAACATTGTTGTAGCTTCATCAAGAATAGAAACACAATGCCCAAAAGCCCAAGAATGTATAAAAACTTGTTGCAACTTTATCAAGAATAGAAACACAATGCCTAGAAGCCCAAGGATGTATAAAAACTTGTTGTAGCTTGATCAACAATAGAAACATAGTGCCCAAAATCCTATTCAGATGTAAAAAGTTGTTGCAACTTGAATAACAACAAAAACACAATGCACAAAAAAAAGGTTAAGAATATATATAAAAGTTATAGTTTGATCGGCAATAGAAACACACCCAAAAGCCCAAGAATCTTGCAACCTCAACATGGATAGAAAATAAATCACTTCAAGGAAGGCTATTTGGAAAGGGGAAAAGAAACTTGGTGAAGGTGACTTACCAAATCATTTTCAACCTTCAACTTTTCAAAATATTCAAATTCTTTAATCAACTGATTTTTTTTTGACTAAAACAACTTCAATTGTAATATAATCCTTGAAGTTAACATTTTTCATGCAATTCAAGCACATACCATATAATTAATTTTTTTACTATGGTGATAATTTAGTTGAAATTCTCAACTTGTAAGTGACACAACCTCAAAACTATCAAGATACCAACAAGGTTATACATTTTGTTTCCCTTAATTTGAGACTTAGGAATCTCACAAATCTATTTTACACAAAAGCCAACATTTGGAAACTTATTCTTGTGGGTCCACCTTTAAGCAAAAAGATTTACACACTTAGAGAAAGGGATAGATAACCTCTAAAATAAGAATAGCTCTCCAATAATAAATGTGTGTGAAGACTCTTCCATAGATGCTACAACACCAAATATGTTAGACTCTTCTTTTTCAATTTCAATAGCATGTCCATCACTATTATTACATACATTGTTTGGATAGTAAAGTTTAATGAATCAAAAATTGTCATCAAAACATGGATGACCTCTTTGACATCATATTTAGTAGTAAGGTGGATTACATTTCAATCCCCCACAAAATTTTCCACAATCTAAAAGGATTTGATTGAACATTAAACAACAAAGCTAACATATTACGAACTTGATAAGAATCAAAGGCTTTCAAGAATTTCAAAAGGAATTTGATCACTTTCACAACCTCCTATCACATATTTATGTTTTATAGATGGAACTCCACATGAAAATAGTTAAATGTTTCACTCCCATTAGTAAAAGGATTTGTTTTAATTTCCATAGTCACAATTAGGTTTATTGTAATAGCCAAAACATCTAATAGTAGTTAGTGACCTCTTGATTGGTTCATCACACATGTAGTAACCATGGGATTCAAACATGAAATGACAACTTCCACAATGACCCACAATTGGGCTTTTGGGACTTTTTGATGTAAAGTCAATGTTTTATGCTTCCTATAATACAATAGTATGATTTATTTAAATGCCAAATATTTTTCAAACATTATGTTTTGATAGCCAATCTTGTCTTGACAAGAGTTTTCAATGTGGTGTTGCATCTTACTTTCAATGCAACCTTTTCCCACTCCTACCTCCCTCTACCTAATTTTTTTGTCCATTTAATTATCTTTTACAAATCAATTTGAACATCTTTCACATATACCAAATTCAAACCCACATAAACCTTGTTAACATTTGTCACATATTGACATATTTTACACATCACATGCGCAAAACAAGTATTTTCATAAATTTGAAAAATGCTTTAAAGGTTCAATGTTGTAACCATAGTTCTAAGGTTGTTGCCTTCATTTTTCACAAAAGTAATCACATGGTGAATCAAGCCACATTTTTCCAATAAATCTTGAAGTTGCAAAGCCATGGCACTACTAGTAGTTTCATGCACTTTAAACAAACCCACAATAACATGCCTAGATGTCAAAGTACCTTCCAAACAGGTAATGACCAATGCAAATGTGTTCACCTCACCTTGAAACATCCAAATATCAAAACTACAAGAAACAATAATCACAAATGACAAATTTGGCAACATGTGCAAGTTCATGGTCTTTGTAACCATTTTAGGAATAAATTTTTCCACAAGAGATGAATGAAAAGGAAATATGATGCAAGGCTATCAATGCAATACTAACTTGTCTAACCAAATATTTTTGCATGAGGATAAAAGCATGTAACTTTTGCAAATATGAAACATAAGGTTCTCAAGAAACATTTGTTATACTTCATCCCATTATTGTAAAAGTTTATCAACCCAAAATATGTAGTGATTGTAAACCTTGTTGGCCCAATTTTTTTATTCCCTTACTACCTACTAATTATGATTTATTTCAAAAAGCTTAACCATAAAAAATTTGGTTGGTTAAATAACTTTTTTTTTGCAACTAAATGAGGATGTGAATAATCAATATGTGTTTTCATACAAATAATGATTTTTTTTTGTGATATATAATGAGCCCATTCCTTAATAATGGAATTAGGTTCGTTTACAATGTTATGAATTGCTTACTTAGATTAGTAAAAGATACACCACAACATTTGTGGATTTCAAGATCAATAGGTAAATTGTCATTGATAGCAAAGAAGCCTTAACAAATTCATGTCATGTTATGTAATTTCCATTGCTAAATTTGAACTTTTATAGCTCCAAGTTGAACGTTGTCATTTTTCAACAAGTTGTCACATTGTGGGTGTACATTTTCAACATTTAACAATTTATTAAATGAGTTCATGTTCACATCACAACTTACTTCACCCACTCCACCCACACTTTCAAATAACAATCACCTCATTTTCAAACATTGTAGAGATACATTGATTGATAAGCTATAAATTGCAAGGTTGGAAACACAAACACACATGAAATCACAAGACAAAAAAAGATAAATAACTTAAAGTTTGAAGCTTTTGCAAAATCTAAAATACTTTTTGTGTAGAGGAAAAAAAAAACACAATGTTCATAAACAAGTCCAAAACAAAAATGCAAAATCAAAAGGACAAAAGAAGAAAGGAAAAGTTAGTGATTCAACTTCTGCAAAACCCAAAGTTGTCATCACACATGAAATGTGGAAGAACAAAGGAGCTTGTAAACAATTTCACAAAAACAAAACAACATCAAAAGCATAAAAGTGGAAAGGAAAAACTTGTGGATACTATGCACATTCATTGAAGCTCACATGCAACAACAAATTATTTTGAAGTTTCAATTAAAATAAAACATGTCAAAACTCAAACAACAACACAAAGATCATGTAACAATTGTATAATTTCAAGTTGGAAATGCAATAACAAAGCAAAGCTTGGAGCTTGGTGAAACATATTCAACAACAAAAAATGAAAAAAATAACAAAACACAAGACCTCAAGTTTTACTTAAAGCCACCATTGTTATTTTGGTAAGTGTTAATTTGTAATTATTAATTAAATATTAACATGTATTAAGCATAAATTAAACCTTTATAAGTATTAACATGTAGGTATTTTATTAGTTAAATGTTACCATGTATTAAGTACATATTTTACCTTTATATATGTTAAATTAGAATTTGGATAAATATTAAATAACTAATTATTAGCTAATTTATTAATTCTTACTTAGTTAAGTAATTGCTTTAATTATTACTTAATGCTCCATATTTGAATTCATGTTAGGTAACTATTTTAATTATTAATCAAAACCAACTAACCTATTTAAGGAAATGAATTTGAATCTTTTGTTTTCTTGTTCATTTGTAATAACATTCATAGAGTTTTTTTTTTTAAAAAAATTTGAATGTATACATTATGTTTAGTTTGAACATGCATGCATAAGAATAATGAGATTTTTGTGTACATTTTTTTCTAGAAGTGTATATTTTGTCCATCAATAATCATTAACAAAAAAGATTGACAAAAAGTTTGCAAAAATAGAAAGCTTCCTTTTGGTCCCCACCCCTAAACCCTACTCCAAATACATAAATTGTATTCAATCATCTATATATATATTGTAATTAACAAGTATGGTTATCTAAAGGTTGATGTCGCTATGGATATGATTATAGTAAGGTTATTCATCTAGGAAACCTCTATTGATTATGGATAAAACTAATTAAGAAAAAAAAATACAAAGTTTGGACATGATTTTTTGCATATCCAATCAATGTGCATGTTGATATCTAAACAAAACCATATATGGCCACCACTAGTGTTCACCAATTATCAAAAAAATTGGTGTTGATTAAGTCATCAATCTTCTTAAGTAATAACCATTGATTATGCATAATTGGAATAATTGGTTGCTAATCATTAGTTATCCTATTGGTTATTACATGGTTATATGGCTTTTTATTTAATTTTATTCATTTTGATTTCATATTCGATATCATAATTTTTTTTATTGTTTTAATATTGATAACCTACCTAGATGATAATTAAATCATCTAGGTAGGTTATTAAAATTTGAAAACTCAATACCAAACAAGGTTTTTTTTCAAAATTTTCAAGTAGGTCAACTAGCAAGGATCCCTAGCATTAATTAACATTAAATGATGAATGTCTTACATGTGTTGTAATATTTTTACAAAAGTGTTCTTACAATTAATGATCAATTAACATTAAATGATGACCATCTTAGGTGTGTTGTAACATTTTTACAAAAATGTTGTGACAAATGGTGATCTAAGAAATACCTAGGTCTAGACGTGGGTAGTTTAATTGTTTTTATTCCAAAAATTGGTTGAAAAAATCCTTTAAAACATTATTTATTAATTTTCTGAAATTTTCTTTTGCCAAGTTGCAAAAACTCACCAAGAAAAACACTAATACCAAACAATTAGGTTACTATCCTATTATCAAAAAAACTAATGACCACTTGATAGGTTATCAATATCCAAGTTGATAAGTAGATCAAAACTCAATAACCAACCAACAATGGTGCTAATCATCTATATGCATCTACTTCCCTCATATCCACCTTTTATCTTACCTTTCCTACTTATTAAGGATCCACTAACCCTTACATGTCTACAAACCACCTACATGGATCTACTCACCTAGTTTCCACCTATTATTTTACCTTCCTACCTACTAACAACCTACTAGTCATTACCTATGTACTACCCATTTACATGCATCTACTTAACTATGAATCACGTATAATTTTACCTACATATCTACCTACAGGACCCAGATCTCCTATGACATACCATATAGGTTACCAAGGTGAAACTTGATGGCAACTCTTGGTTTAAGTTCATCCAAAACTTACCCCTAACACGCTTCAAATCAATGGTGCAAAGGTGGCTGTTGCTTTACTCTTCAAGATAAGACCCTTTCTCCCTGCATTCTATTTTTCCTTTTGAAGTTCCTCCTGGTTATGGAGCTTTTGTTGCCATAAATTGGCCAGTTAATTAGATTGAAAATTTTGCAGATCTCTTTTTTGGGTCATTTGTGATTGCAAAGAATCTCCACGCATGATGATTAAAAACTCCTCATATTTAACAACAAAGCATGGGTGCCGGACCTTGAAGCGTGTGCCCATAATTGGAATGAAGCCTGGAATGAATGTCTTCAGCCCGTCCCAAAAGGAAAGTAATTTACTCTTACCAGCAGATTTGCACAGTGCAGAAGTCTGTGAAGTTTCATCGCCCTTTGCAGCAGTAGGCAGCTGCACCAACATTAAACATACCACGCAGCTCCTTTCACGTGTAATAAAGTTATAAACTATATAAACTCTACTCCCATGAAGCTTGGATTTAATCCACTGTGAATATTGTGATTCTAGTTTTTAATGCATATCTAATTTAGCAGTTCTTTACTGCAGCAGACTGTAGGATTATCATGATGAGCTGCCAAAACTGCTAAGTAATTAATTAATTAATCTGGATTTAGGTGAGTATTGATCACAAGGGTACTAGGTTCATTAATCTTTTGTCAGGGGGCCTAATTTACTGCTATGATTTGCACACGTTTAGTCTTTAATTCTCTCTTATCTGCTGAGTTCTGCAATATGGGGGATTGGTGGAAAGAACACACCAGTGACAGTCCAAATTAGCTAATCAGGTTTTCAGAAGTTGGTATGTAAATTCACCAGTGTTGATCTGGTATGTAGGCCTGCGCCTGGTATCAAGTATGAGCACTGGTAAGCACGAACCAAGGACCAGTCTGGTAGGGATCTGAGGTAACACCAGCCTTGTTACCAGATTTGATGTGAAAGTTTTTAACAGTTCCCAATACCGGTAGCAGCTCAGTACGAAAAATAACAATTATAATCCAATACCAGGACCAGGCTGGTATGTTCAAAAGTCAGTACCCAACCAACACTGTTCTTGACTTTTCACCATGCAAGCTGGTCTTGGTATTGGGTACTTTTAAAGAATTTCACACTAGCCTCTTCCTGGCATTGAGCACTTTTAAAAACTTTTATATTGATCCCAGTATTGAATTCAAGATTGATTTTTGGCTGGTGTGTGGCAAGTATACACTTGGTATTGAAACTGGTTTAGAAGACTGATAGTATCGAAGGTCCTTATATCCAGGATGGTATTGGCACGGGGATGGTACACCACTGGCAAGCTCTTTTTTTTTAATACAAGGGCATAAACCAGATTATATACCATGCGCAGGCCTATATGCCACACCATCACTAGTGGGTACTTTTGGATCACGTTTTATCAATCAGATGTTGTATCTATTCATCTCCCCAAACTGACTTCTGAATTTACATATCTTTCTGCTGCAATTGTCTTTCTTATGCATGACACCGGGTACATTGTTTGACACTGCTGGATTTAAGTTGCAACCCTTAAGTTGGTCAGGAAAACCTTAGCAGCAAATCATCAAACTATTCTTATGATGGGTATCCTTAGTTCAAGGAGGTGTTGGGCTCAGACTTCAAGGGTAAGTAGAAATGAAATCTGTGTTGCCTGTACTGATCTGATTCAATTTTGCAATGTTTTGGAAATCAAACTGCAAATCCCACGGTTTAAATGGGAATCAAATCTGTTCCTATCACCCACCAGTGCAGCATGAAGGATGGATGGTAGCTAGACAGGAAACACTTTTTCTGTTGGATTCAAGTTCCATAGCTAACCTTGGTGGGTAGCTCAGTTACTGTTATTTCTACCTACCTTCTAACAACCCACGTTGTAGGTGTTAGTAGGTAGGTAGTAAAAACTAAAAGCGGCCCTTATCTATGTATGAGCCATCTACTTACCAAGTAGCCACCTGTTGTCCTACCTTTCCCTACATATAAGACCTATACCTTACAAAATGGGTTACCATGGTGAAATCACATATCAACTCATTGAAGTTCCTCCAAAACTATGTCATAATAACATCTAGTGGATGGTGTGCTGGTGGGTGCTGGTCAGTGTTGGGCAAGTACACAAAAAAAAAACAAGTGAAAACTGACTAAGGTTTCAAGCAAATTCTCATCTGGAAGGCTAATGGGAATCACCTTTGGTGATACCTTCTATGAAACATTTCTTGTTGATTCTCAATAGATTGAGAATCAACCCTCTAAATCAATACCCTAGCAAGATATTAAAATAAAACAAGGTCTGGGTTTTAGCATAGGGTTGGGAAAAAAATAGGGTTTCAGGGATCAATAGCAAACTAGATTCAAGAAATGCAAGCATCAAGTGGACTAGGTGGTAGTGTGGGATGAAATGGAGTATGATGGAATTTCACCAAGATGAATACCTAATGAAAAGCAAATCAAACTACTGAATGTTGAAGGCAACAAGAAAGTGAGTAATTGATGGATCTTTCTTCTTTTTAGTGTATGTGAATGTGATTGTTTGTCTATTGTAGGTTAATGGCATTCGAAAAACTAGTGATGTTGCAATTGTGTGAATTATGTCAAGATGGCATAGGGATAGGTTCTTGTTTTGAATTCTTGATGAATTTAGTAACATTCAAAAAGGTGTACATAGCCTCCTTTTCGGTACTAGAATAGTTCTTTCTAAGAATTGGATAGAGTTTATCGAGATTGTGGGCAATGGTTGGTTGTAATGGCATAGATAAAGTGGAACATCAAAGGTTGGACCATGGATCCAAATAGAAGGGAGGATTTGGAGGAAGTTCAACATAGGGATTACATTATGGTTATAAGTGAGTTTGATTTTCCATTTTCCAAATTTGACATCTTACCCAAAATGGGAACAATTATTTTGCAATTACAAGGATTTTTTGTATCAACATCATGGGATTAAATCCAAATAGGGAACAAGTTGGAGATCTTGCTATCCATGTATCCCGCAATGGTTTGTATACAAGATTCACATATGGTTGAAAATTGGAATTGGAATCAAAAGTTGGAGTACTTTCACCAATCGACAGACCATATACTATTTTTCTTCCATATTTGTTAAACTCCATTATTATTGAATTACATGAAAAGGTTAATATAGTTCCAAGAGTAGGGGATTTATGTGTGCCTATAGCTACTATCTCACCACACCACAAAGTGTGATTATTTTTTCCAATAGTAGATGAATTATTTGTGATAGGGGACAAGGTAGTTAAGGTTGAACATACAAATGTAAAATCTAGAACTTTAGTTTGGAAATTGGGGAGATATTCAAAAGGAAAGTAACTTTGGAATTTTGAACATGAAGATAAGATGCAATATGGGTTGCAACAACTTTTTGTTGAATCTTTACTTGTGATTAGTGATGATCCAAATCAAGACATAAAATTGTATTGAAAATATGTTGTAATTTTAGGAGTCTAACAAGATGATCAACCCCAAGTGCATGGACGAGTTATTTTGGGAAAAAAGTTTGAATGATTAAAAATGGCTACAAAAATGGAGAATTATGATTAATTTAGGTTGTTCAAGATCACATGCCTCAATTTAAAAGGAAAGGTAAGAGATTGGTATAAAAGGATTGATTTGGCTCTTTTAGATTGGGCTACCTTGAAGCCTACCACAGAATAGAAATATGGGGTTGTAGATTTAGAAGAAATTAGGGTAAGGCTTGAAATAGTCAAGCAAGAACCAGATCAACAAGTACACTTGTATTATGACAAGTTGGAAAAGTTGTTCACTAGAAGAAAATTTAAAGAAGTGGAATAGCAATAGAGATTTTCGTCAAAATTAAAATTGGGAATCAAGAAGTTATATGTTGTTAGGGATTATGTCAACATGGAATCTTTATTAGTTGCTACTTTGGAAGTAAAAAAACGTTTGGAGAATTAGGAGAAATACCATATGAGCCCCTTAAGGAGGAGCAAGATGAATTCATGAATGGAAGAGGATCAATAGTTGAAAAACAAGTACAAGTACTAAATGAATCATTAATTAGTCTGCAAAGGAGGTAGGCAAATCTCCAATTAAAGGTAAAAGCACCAATCGCAAGGTTTACCAACTTCAATGTATGTCAAATGTGTTACACATAGGACCATGTAACAACCAATTGTCTTAAATATGCTACCTTTAGACCAAATTGTCAAAAATGTGGGGGGTTACACAAAATGGAAAAGTTTGGATCATGGTCCAATTTTTGCAATGGACTTGGACATACAAAGGAACGATGTTGGAAGAAGAAATATTCCAAGCCAGGAGCAGCTACTAATTATTTGGAGGTGATGATTGATGATGAAAAAATAACAACGATTCAACTAAACAAAATTTGTGGAAGCAACCATGAATTGTTCTTTCACATTACTATTCATGGGTGTTGATTACCTGCTGACACATTTGTTAAAGAAATAAAAAATTCATATCTTCCAAAGGACAAAATCAACAATGGAAAAAAGTAGGATTTGGATTTGAAAAAAAATGGTAGTAAGATCAAATATATTATGACGCACGCCACCTCCACGCAAGGAAATCGGGGTGATTCCCGACTTTTAGTGGTTGGGAATTAAACTGCCAATTTGACTTTCGGCATTTCTTTTGGCCGTAACTTGTGTTTCAGATGTCCAAATGGGTCGTGCGAGCTCATTTTAAACATCTACATTTCAATAACTTTCTAATGATTTAAAGAACTCTTCGAGTCTTGGGTTTTGACCCTTGCAATCGCTCTCTGAACATTTGGGAGTCCACCATGACTCCAACTCCCAAAATGGAAACTCATTTGGGAGTGTGAAGGTTCATTTCCTCACACTTTCCTTCACTCCCGGGCTTCCCTCTTGGCCCGTAACCTTGCAAGCCCTTGCTTTGGTCACGAGCCCAAGGCTAAGGTTGTGACATATTAACCCATTTCATAAAGGTGAAGATATTTCTAACCCTTACGAAAAACCATATTTACCACACCATGATAACTTGAATACTTAGAAGGATTAATCAAATTGGCTAGAAGATGAAAGAAAGAAAAACAAAAGGCTACACCAGTAACTACAATGGCCCCAAACTTGCCAATTGTGCAAAGAATTAATGTCAACAAAAATCACATAAGTAAAATTCTATATTTGTTGGTAGAAATCAACAATCACGTTATGGAAGGTTTAGTGGGCATGGGAGTTTCAATGTCTATTTTGGTGGCCATTGTGGTAAGGGAGTTAAGGATCATGCACCTCGTGATTAAATTAGAATTTTACGACACTATTTCTAGAGTGGTAACACAAGCAATGGGAAAAATTGAAGGGCTACTTGTGTGAATTAGAAAAACAACTTGCAATATGGTTTTCATGGTGGTTGATACTAACAATTATGATGTATTATTAGGGCTTGATTTTTTAATCAAGATGTGGAAATGGTAGATGTGGAGCATGGGTTGATCCAAGTCAAAACAAGGGAGTGATTACAATGTACAAGTGCTACCATTGAACATGGTCAACATGTTGCAAATAGTCATAAAAAATGTTATGCATTCAAATAGTCATATCCTTAAATATTATATGTGGATTCTCACATTTCCATATTAAAGCTAGTGAGAAACAAAATAACTTGCACCATGATCTTGAAAACTTGAAAGGATGGTGTAATCATATTCAAAATGACCACCAATCTGATGATGATTATGGGTCTACATTCAATATGGATCACTATTATAATTAATATATTTTTTGACTAGGATTTTTATTGAAAAAATATCCAAAATGATAGGCGTAAAAAAGACCACCCTATCAATCTAGACTAATCAATTTGGACCCTATCGTTTTAACTTACATAATAACTAACTATTTGATAAATAGATTGTGCACCATTTGATTAGGGATCATTTAACTAGGTTGAATTTATACCTAAATTAATGTCATTTTTTGTATTATTTTTATTATTTTAAAAAGGTAGGTAGGTAAATAATAAATAGGTCGAAGTAGGTTTAAAAAACACTTAGGTAGGTTGGTGTTAACCTAGTTTAACCTAACCTCACTAAATTACCTTAATCTAACTTACCTACCCAAGCCTTCTAAGCATGCACATAGGTTACAAGTATAAGGAGTGAAACCCAAACCTCCACAATGATAAACATTGTTCTTATCAATGGACTAAATCATCAAAGGTGTTCAACTTTTGACAATTTTTTTCTTTTACACATTTATTTCACATTCCTAAACATAATTAGTTAAACCTAAGTGATACCTTGTGGTTAAACTTAGGTTAAACATGATGGATAGATCAAGTGGTTAAACCTAATGGTTTAATTTAATAGTTAAACATAATGATTAAACTTTGATTAAACAAATAGTGATTAAATATAGTGGTTAAACCTAATTAATAAACCCAATGGTTAAATATAATGGTTAAACATAATCACTAAACCTTGGGCTAAATATAATAGCTAAATTTAAAACCTAAACACAATGATTAAACTTCAAGGGTTAAACATAGTGGTTAAACATAGTGGCTAAACCTAGGCTATACGTAATTATTATACTTAGTGACTAAACTTAGGTAAACCCAGTGGCTAAATTTAGTGATTACATTTAGTGGCTAAACCTAAACTATACATAATGGTTAAACATAAGCTAATTCTAGTGGTTAAACCTTGGTTAAACCTAATAGTTAAATATAACAATTATACTTAGGCTATACCTAGTGGTTAAACTTAGGTTAAATCTAGTGACCAAATCTAATGGTTCAACTTAGGTTAAACTTAATGAAAAAATTTAATGGCCACACTTTTAATGCTTAAATTTAGGTTAAACCTAATGGTTAAAATTTGGCTAAAATTTGGATAAACCTAATGACCAAATTTAATGGCCACACTTTTTATGTTTAAACATAGGTTAAACCTATTGGCTAAATTTTGGATAAACCTCGTGACCAAATTTAATGGCCACATTTTTAATTCTTAAATTAAAGTTAAACTTAATGGTTAAATTTTAGATAAACTTAATAACCAAATTTAGTGGCCACATTTTTAATGTTTAAATTGAGGTTAAACCTAATGGCTAAAATTTGGATAAATATAATGGTTAAACATAGTGCTTACACCCAATGTTTACTTCTAATGGTTAAATTTAAGTAGCTAAATGAATGAGTAAGTAAGTAGGTAGGTTATACAAAATTCATCCAAATCAATTCATGAATCTACTTATGGAACTTCATTTTTAAAAAATCTTTAAAAATATGACTATGAAGATTGGTTGAAGTGAATGGCTCATCAAACCAATAAAATCTATTGCAATTCAATGGGAAAAAGACAATTCATGTGCCATCTTTATTTTAATTAGACATTACTAATGAAATTGAAAATCCAATATACTAGAAGTAGATGGTGAAGGAAGGTGGAATGAAATCAAAAACTTGATCAAGGTAAATTTTAAGTTAGACCAACATATAACTAAAAAATTGTGGAAGATTTTGGAAAGTTATGCCAATGTTTTGCATAGCACAAGGCAAATTAAAATGTTATGTGGTCGGGGAACATGTCATTGATATGCAAGGATTCCCACCATGTCACACCACTCCCAACATTTGTTTTTTGGGAAGAGGCGAAAGTGAATTGGCAAATCCAAACTCTTGTGAACTTGGGTAAAATGAGACCTAGTTTTTTGAAGTATGCATGCAAAGTCATTTTAGTAGTGAAAAACGATGATAATATGAAGTTTATTAGTGATTACCATCTACTTACTATGCATACACATAAGGATGCATACATGTGCCTTTGATTGATGATGTATTGAATCAAATGGGATTTGTTAAATGGTTTTTTGCACTAAATCTATGAAATGGGTTTTGGCAAATTAATATGAACCCTAGGATATGAAAAAATCAACACTCATCATCTATTAGGTTTATATGACTAGTTAGTCATGCCTTTTGGATTAAAGAATGCCACCAATACCTTTTTGCGAACAATGTCAATTTTTTACCAATTGGATGTAATAGTTTTTGAAAGTTTTTTTTGGATGACTTGAATATCCACACTCCACATGGGAAGCACATCTTTGCAACATCAAGATGGTGTTGCAATGGCTAAAAGATGTCAACCTAAAACTTAACCCTACCAAATGCGTATTTGCTACCAAAAACATTAGGTTTCTTGGACATATAATTGGTAGGGCAAGGACCAATCTTGACCTAAAAAATGTTAAAGTTGTGATAAAATTCCCAATTCCTAGGACAATTACCAATGTGCAAGCCTTTTTGGGTTTAACAAGGTATTACAATAATTATAGCAAAGGTTATGAACAAATAATGGTACCATTTTTTGAATTAACCAAACATGATTTTTTCAATGGAATTTGGATTGTCAAAAGGCTTTTAAATAATTGAAGCAAGCCTTGTGTTTGTCCTAGTGTTGATGAGACTTGATTTTAGTTAAACCTTCATCTCGGATGTAAATTGGTCTCCCAAGGGAGTTGGAGCCATTTTGTCCCAAAAGGATGGGAGAATGGAATGCATCATCACCTATGTAGTAAAGGATTGTCATTTATCCATAAAAGACCATGCACTTGTGATACAAAAAATTGGCAAAGATGCATGATCAACCCATGGAAAGGGAATGTTACACTCTAATATGGGGGATCGTGCATTTTTGTCAAATTTTTTATCACAATCGTTTAACTTTGAAGATAGATCGCAAACCACTATAGTGGTTGGCTACAATGTCTTATGCATACAATAGGAGGGGGTGATGGATTGACATGCTACAAGACTTCAACTTCAAAATTCTACACTACCTGAGCCCCAAGCATTCAAATGTGGATGCACTTAGCAAGAACCATATGAACGGCGCATAAGAAGATGAAGATTTTTCTTGAAAATATTTAGGATATCAAGTTATTGAGGGAATTAGGAGTCCAAACGTGGATTAGACAATAAAATATGTGAAACACTATTATCTTTAATTTGCATGGTTGAAACTTGTGCAATTGATACAATAAAAAATGTCAATAAAAGACAAGGGGTTAAACAAAAAGAGTTGCTAAGTGATTTTGCCAAGGAAAAAACCAAGAAAACACCCCATTTGTTGCAGAAAATAAAAAAGGCCAATTCTAGGGGAAAAGGTGTCTTGGGAGCTAACATCAAAAGCTCAATTAATGGTGGAGGATGAATTGATTGAAGTCAATGAAGACAACATTGATGAAGATGTAAACAATGATTAGGACTATTAGAAATTTTCAGATATTTGGGAAGATAAAGGCCATTTGCACACATTACAGACTTGGTAATTACCATGAGATATTACTAAAGAAGAGATGGTAAGAATCAAGAAGAGGGTTCATTATTATGTATGACATTCATTAAAAAAATTTCAAGAACATGTTATAAGTGCCTAAACATGTGGAAATGAGAATCATTATTATAGAGTTACGCTAGGAGATTGGACATTTTGGGGGGAAAATGACATTGGCAAAAATATGTAAAAGGTTTTATTGGCATAACTACATGGAACAAGTATGTTTGGTAATAAAAGCATGCAAGGAATTCCAACTAATAAAATGGATTGGTAGTGTGAGATATGATGTTGAGGATTTTAAAAATATTCCAATATGTGGTTTGTCTTACAGGGTGGCATTTGATGTTGTGGGACCACTTCCTAAAAGGATCCTAAAAGGAATGAAAGTAATAAATACATTCTAATGGCAATTAACCATTATTCTAAGTGGTGTGAAGTTAAGGCGGTATGTGATCACATAGTTACTACTGTTGCAAGGTACATAAAATAAGACATTATCTATAAATATGGGGTACTTAAGTTTGTTCTCACAAATAATGGTGGTGATGGTTTGTAAAATTTGACAACCTTTACAAGGTTTATGGTATACAATAGTAGTACACATCGCCCAATTGGCCTTGGTGCAATGGAATGGTAGATAGATTAATCAAAACCATCAAACATGAAATTATTGTGATGTCTACTTTATAAAGAACATGAAGACTAAGGATTTTCAACTACCTAAGGTGTTGTTTGGGTACTTGTGCATAATCCAAACAAGCACATAAAGTTTTCCTTTCATGGTTCTCACTAGACATACCCTTCAATTGAAAGCTAATAACCACCTGAATGTGCTAACACATACATTTAATGAAGATTCGACATTGAATAATATTATTGCACACATGATTAGAAAAATGGAATTGGTTTTAAAATTACACAAGTTTGTATTGGGAAACAATGACCTACCCAAGTTCAACAAAAAGAAACATATGCATTATGAAAAGCAAAGCAATTGTTTCCTTGTTTTCAAATTGGAATTGATTTAGTTAAATGAAAAAACCAAATTATAAGAAGTCGATGACAAGGAGTTGGGAAGGGCTTTATCTTTTTGTTGGATATGTGGATGAACAAGAGAATGTGGGACATGATGATGGTAGACAAAAATGCATCATCGGGGGCGAGGATGAGCAACTATGGGAATGTCCTAAGATGGATTTGTAGTTGTATCATTCTAAAACATAATAAATGTTAATTGTGGGGACACATAAAATGTGAAAGGTAGTTGTTACATATGTGGGATGAAATTGAGTACAATGGAATTTCACTAAGATGAATACCTAATGAAAAATAGATCAAATCATTGAAAGTTGAAAGTGACAAAAAAATGGGTATTTGATGGATCTTATTTTCTTTAATGATAGTAAGTGTGATTGTTTATCTATTGCATGTTAATGACATTGGAAAAACTAGTGATGTTGTGGTTGTGTGAATCATGTCAAAACAACAAAGGAACAAGTTTTTGTTTTGAGCTCTTGATGATCTTTGGCGATGGCTAGCTTAGAGAAAATAATTCAATGGTTAGTTCTAAAATAGGGGTGTGCAATAGAAAAATAAGGAGCACTATGGATGCGTTAATTACGTATAGCTAATTCTTAGTGATTAGATAATGTTGCTTGAAATTGTAGTATATTAGTGAGGTTTTTCTTTTTGTTATGAATATTTAGGAGAAATGCTCACAATCAAATATTGATTTTTCTTTGACTCCAATTCCTTTCCACAATGCACTAAAATTTGAAAATTGTATAGGTGCAAAACAATAACATGAACAAAACATGTGGGTCTGGTAGAAATGACAAAGATCGTTAGGGGATTAAAAGGCTAGTATAAAGAAGGCATTAAAGTTGTAATTCATGGGATGTTGGGAATGTGAGGTGGAAACTTAGGGAACTTGAATTCAAAAAAAGACCCATTCTTTTGGGAACTCCAAGATTGTGGTGTTGCACCATTACAAGGACTTTGCGAAAAAGATTTATATTTGTTAGTGGTGCTAATATTTTCTTGTCAAATTTGCCTTAATGAATCTTTGGGGAATTTTGGGGCACAAGATAATAATGCAGTTAATTGATGTCAAGTGAAATAGCCTTAGGAGAGGTGGTTTGAAAAGATTTGATCCAGCATATCTACAACTTTTACCATGTTTTCCTTGATGGCTTAAACCAATTGATTAGGAAATTAGTTAGATATTGTTGTGATGGTATGGAGACAATAATTTACACTAGGGATTGTATTATTGGAGATGCTAAATGATCAAGAAGGATTTCTTGGATCTATTGTTATTCAAATGTAATCTACCATGAGTTGTGCCCATAATCCCATAAGGTTCAAAAAGTTGTACAAATTTTTTTTTTTGCTACAATGGGTTTTAACATTCACTTTGATGTATGGCATTTACCACTCACCTTGACAACTTGATCTTGACAAGTCTTAAATATGTGTGTTTCATGGACCTCTATGGTTCTTTCAATGTGCACCATGATTTTTTATTTGAAGTTTGGAAGATCAATAGATATATGGCCTTTGATTTGTTTTTTTGAAACTTGAGAATTTAGATATCACATGGGTTTATTTCACAAGTTTTTTACCAATTTGTTGTTTACTTGTTTGAAGTTTGAACTCTCATTTTATTGGTAGTTCAATTCTTTTCAAGGATAGGTCATTGGACCAAATCTTTGAATTCTCTTTTTTGTTACCAAATAAAAATATGAAAAGTATTGATTTGAAAAATGTCTCTATATATATATTCCAAAACTTTGAAACCCTAATTGATTATTTTAAAGATGGGATTTTTTAATAAATCAAAATGGTTTTTAAAATTTATTTTAAGAATTGTACTTGATGGTTCTCAAAAAAAAAAACCACCCAACATTGGTGTTGGTGTTAATTCACTATGGCCATCTCTTCATGGTATCTACAATTTGATGTGAAAATGCAATGTTCTAGATCAAAGTTACAAACATGATAGTTTTGTGACCAAGTCAATTTGGAGTTTGATGTTTAGAATGGCTCAAGGTTATGATCAATGTTAGGTGATTATCAATAACAATAACACACAACAAACTACTAGTGGTTCTCACAACAGTTCATAGGGTTTATAATAAACAATTCTCATCATCATGGGGAAAAAACTATTAAAGTATTTCCCCACTGCCTAACTTCAAAAGTCCCCATGTTTATGTCATGCATTGAAGGTAAAACCATTATTTGATCAATACATCATTCAAGGGTGGCATTAGGGATCCCATGCCAACCTTGTAAACATTAATCGCACACCAACATAATTATTAACCCTAAAAATTGCCCACACAACATACATTGAAGGTTGGTAGGGACTACCCAAAGAGTGGTCAATTTGCCATCCACATTAAAAAGATGACATAGTGCACAATTTGGCACATGGTCCTTCCATGATTAACCATATCGACTTTCCAATAATAATACTTCAAAAAGGAATACCTTTCGCACATGCAAAATAACACATCCCAAAATCATATTCAACATAGTCGATGTTGTTTTTTGTAAATATACATAATCTCCCAATTTGAATTTACAAATTTAAGGTTAATAACCATTTCTTTGAATAACATGGCATAATGTAATGTATATTGGTGTTAAAAGATTGCAAAATTGTCCATATCCATTAGCATTATAAGCCGTAATAAAGTTGCTAATTGTTCACATGCTTAAAGTTACATTTTTGAATCATCCAAACTAATTATAACCATTGGATCATGTTGGATTGATGTTGATAGTTTGGGCTCATCGCCAAACAATGGAAAATATGGTGAAAAGGATAGAAGATAGACTTGTCAATTGAATTTATATCCCGTGGTTAACCATGTAGGTCTAAATTTCTCGTATAGTCTTTCTGAAGCCCATATTTTCCCAAACCTCTTTTCATCGTCTACATCATTTGTTTAATTAAATCGTTTGTTTTAAAATTGTTTCATGAATTTGTGCAATTGATCAATGTTTTCTCACACTTGGAACTCTTCATGAAAGTTTGTACTTTGATCGGTGAAATTTTTAATTAAAACACCAAACCTAATGAATATTGTGTCCAAGAATGGATAAACAACACCTTCACTATTACAATTTAACAATTGCACCAACTTTAACCACTTCAAGAAATGTTTGATCATGACCAAAACATATTGGTTATTTCATATGGTTAAATTCAATGGTTTGACAAAATTCAAACTCCATTAATACCTAAGCCCCATGATGGGTTGTTAAGGGTAGAATTTCCTAGGCTAATTAGTGCCATGAACATCCTAATAACTAAAGGGTTACTAGTGGTAGTAACTTACCATCTTTTACCAAAGGATTAAGTTAATGGGATTAGTTAGATGAATGGTTGGTGGTAATCCATTAATCATATGGGGATTTTTAGGAAGGACAAGGATTTTATTTGTTGTCCAACCAACTAATGAGATGTGTGGAAGATATTAAGATAAGGAGAAGAAGATAAGGAAACCCACATGTGTGGTGGGCAACTTTTGTTAATTCCTTATTTATCCTTGGAGGAGGATAAAAGGGGATTGTGGATCATTTGCTTGCATTATGATTATTCTAAATTGGATGTGATTAGAAAAATACTCTTGGGGAAGAAATGTGTATGTAACGTTGAAGAGAGAGGAGATTATGGAAGTATAATGTATTCTTATCATTGTAATGGAAAATGGTTAATGGTTTTTCATAGTTATTGTTGGTGTTTGAATCTACTTAGAATATGAAAAGAAGGGAGAAAATAGTTCATATTAATATTACATAAAATTTGTTATTATTATGTATTAATTTTTCATTTCTCTTATAAGATTTATATGCCATCCACTTTATGTGTTAATTTCTGGAATGGGAATACTTTCTACCATAGGACAATAGCTGTCATTAAAGGGCAACAACAAAAATATAGATATAATATTTGAGGCTTAAAATGAATGGAAAGTTGTTATAAATAGTAGGCATCAACAACATAGGTTTTATAAGCGCTACAAATGGTAAACATCAATTGCAAAAGGTTTGTAAGCATTGTAGATGGTAAGTAGTAGTTATAAGAGGCTACAAGCGAATGTGGGTCTTTTTCAGGACTACAAAGGATGATAATTGTTGCAAGATGATAGTTATTGTAGGATGGTAGTTGATGCAAGATGATAGTTACAACATGACGATTGGTAGACAAAAAACAGTCCCTACCTTCAAATCTTATATTTTTTGGTTATTTTTTTCTATTCGACAACCTTTTCCTTGGTGGTAATTAGGTTGTTGGATTTTGCGATCTTAAATGGGCAATGATTGCAAATGAAATGTAGGTGCATTGAATGACATTCACATTTGACCACACACCATGAAACAAATTATTGAACATGTAATTGCATCCTTCACTATTGATATTATGCATGGAACAAACTATAGGTTTGTTGAACCCTAAAATGGCCCAATTACTCATGAACATGCCACATAATGCCCTCACATTGTTTTGGATAAGGCATAACCCAAATTTGTCCATTTGTCCATGCCCATAAGAAATAATTGATTTCCCACTTGAACCACTTGGCCTTATGCACAATGCAATCACACTTTTTGGGTGTCAATATAATTGAAATTCTTTTTACTTATAAATATGCAATGATATATGTATCTTCATAAATATCCAAAGCACCATGCCCTTTGATTCAATATCCACATCATGGGACTCCCCACTACCCATATTAATTTAAAATACATCTTTAGAACACCCCAACAAGGTACATAAGTATGTAAAGGCATGACAACTAGAAACTACATCCAAATCCACATCACCATTGTAATGAGTCCCAATGGTATCCTTTGCATTGAAGTTGCAACTTAAGCCATTGGCATGGTGATTCACCTTACCAATTCGATGAACTACATTAAAACTATATTCCTACATGATGAATGCCTACCTAGTTAACTCTCATCAAAAAATTTAGAGGCCAATAGTTTGTAACCAATGCAAGTAGACTACAATAAAGATAACACCAAAATGATGAAACACTCCCTTTCATACGAACTATATTTTGCCTACATATTATTGTTGGACCCATTGGCATAAGTCACCCTAAACTTTTGACCATCATCATCAAGTTGGGTAAGGCTAGCCCTAAACATAAGTGCTCCAATCCATATGCACTTGGAAAAGTCGCCTTTGAATGGGTCACCACAAAATGGGTGTAAAAATGCATCAAACTTTCAATTCATGATATGTTTATTCATGTGCTTCACCCAATATGTACTTTCAGTGAATAAGAATATTTGTCAATTAGGTCAAAGGTTTGGCATTTTTGCTAAATCCTTTGACGTATATCCAATAATGATTACACAAGCCCAAGAAAGTTCATAACCAATTATCATCTAATGGTTGGGGAAATTGTGAAATAATTTCAACCTTAACCTTTTGAACCCCCATTCACCAAGATAAATCAAATGACCCAAGTACTTTACTTTAGTATGAAAGAATTGACATTTGTCAAAATGCAATTTAACAATTTCTTTGTTTGAGCCTGAACCAAGGCCATTTTCACCTCATTACGCCAATAAAGTTGTCTAAATATTGAATTATCTTACTCCAATTCAATTTGGACCTTTTATGAAGGAGAATAAAATATGTACATGCCCAAACATAAAAAAACTCATGACAAAAAATGTTTCATAAATAATCATGATCTACATGATAAAAACATAATTGTAAACAATTTTAGTATTTAAAATTTTATGATCAACCTTCATTCTTGTTTTGTGTTTGAAATACATTTTCATTGAATCATCACCAAACTCATAAATATATTTTCACATTTGCTCCTTATTGCCTTTGTGCGTATAACTCACACATAATATTTTTGTAATTGCAAGAAATTACACAGATTTATACAATATATGATATATGAAACAAAAATAAAATAAATAGGAGATTGAATACCATGCAAGTATTGAAAGAACTTAATCATGGTGATTTTCACATGCTAAATGCAAAAGACATTTTTCATTTTCATATTTTACTTTGTTAACAATCTCTTGAATGATGTTAGCATATCCACATGAAGTTTAATTGGACCACACATGTTCATATGTTTATGACACGACATGTTGAAATAACCTTGATATAAATGAATTTTGGTTAGAGGGTAATAATGACATGATATAATGTGTAGCATGCAATAAATCTTCCTTATTTACACCAACACAAAGCATTGGAAAAATAAAGAAAAAAACAAATATCCTTGCAAATCAAGAATGCTTTAAAAATGAGATATTCTAATTCATTCTTATATGAAGTTGAAGAACGAACAATCTTGCAATTCAACTTGAATTGAATTCAAAATAAATAAATATAATTAGAATATATTGAATGGAATTTGATATCAAATCCAATTCAATTCAACAATTGGATTAAGATACAATTGAATAGAATTCAAATTGAATTGAAGACAAATGGGATGCAAATTGGTGGAAAAAATATTTAAAATTTTCTTGGGAATATGGTAAAAAATTTTATTAAAAAACACAAATTTGAAAAAACACCTTTCTATGCATCTTCACTTGGGAATGGGTTAAACAAATTCCAATTTGAAAATTATTTAATCTATGACAACTTATAGAACCTAAAACTATCCTACCTAAACTAGCTCCTATGAATAATTGTTATTGGATTTTATTTTTTTCTTTCAAACCGCATTGCTTTTTTTGTCTAATTTTTAAAACATCAACGTATAATATGCATTACAATGGATTTTCTATTGTGCAATTGCCCATGTGTACATGTAAGATTGCATTAACAATCTTTTGTTTTGTTTATTTTAACATTCATCTTGCTAGAAATTTACTTATGAATTTTGATGTTTTTACTTGTTATGTTCATATCTTTCTTTTTTTAATTTCTAATTTTACTTGATTATCTTGTTCATATCTTTGAATTCATTTTCTAGTTTTTGATTTTTGGGTATTCTATCAACTGGGATATGAATCATTGTTCCGAGTTTGCCAGTCATGTGCTTTTAGAATGATGAGCAAGCTTTTTTGTTTTCAGATGTGGCTAATGAAAATTCAATCCATATGTCTTAACATTTCACACCCCCCACACCAAAAAAACAAGTGTGCAATGAAATGAGTTCAAAAAAATGCCCCATTAATGTTTCCAACATGTCCCTTTGAAAATTACCCGCCAAGGAACAGGCAACAACTTATTTGGACCCATTGGTCAAAATGACTGATACTCGGAAGTTAACCCATCACACCAACTGGTCAGAAGTGCTGTCAAAAATTGGCACTGTAGACTGCCCCCTCTCATTTCCGGATTCTCTGACCAAATCCCAAATCCATCCACAAGTGGGCAGATGAATCCAATCACTACAGAACAAAACAAAAAACATTCGCACTTGGCATTTTGGCTTTCCTCAAATTTTGTCCTCTCCCTTTGCACTTAGAATCGTTTCATTCAATGGTTTGCACTCATCATCAGCTGAGCTGAAAAGGGAGTTTTTTTTTTTTTAATTTAAAAATTTTAAAAATAATAATAATTTTAAATTTATTTTATTATTATTATTATTTTCAATTTCGTGATGTAGCCACACTGTCATTCACTGTGCTTGTTGAGTGAGACATTCCCACATGCCATTAATATTTTTGTGTTCAGTATTAGAGCAAATATGGTAGAGTCTACCACACCCAAAACAGTGTGCAAGTTATTTTCTTGTTATCAACACACATGAAATCATGGACCATGTAATGTGACTATCAATTCAATGTCACGACACAGACCAATCATTGTGACTCACTAATCAAAACCAATCTTTTTTTTGTTTTGGGGGAACAAATGAACGTCAATTCATTGCGATGAAAAAAAAACCATCATTTTTTTTGGAGAGCATTTTATATGCTTTGCGTATTTTTTACATGTTCAAACTCATAAAAAAACACATTATTTAAAGCTTGAACTTCATCCAATTTATTGTTGACAGGCCATTCAGCAACTGGACCTGCCCGTAGGGATTGAAAATGTTGAGATGTGGAAGAGTCAGGCTATTACTTAATCTAGTGGGTTACGCATGTGGCTCACTCTTACTATGTCCCACAGTTTGTGCCCCTGCCATTAGCCCAGGCTTATTACAGAATTTTTTTTGAAAATAAAAGTTTCATGCAGCCAATGAGAAGGCTCATGCATGCAGTCATGAGGGGTCCAGATTTTCTCTATGGGGGGAGGGGTTGGGAGGGATTTTTTGGTTATTTTTTATTGTTCCCAGGGGGTTCTCAAAGATTCCTCAAATTGTTCCCCAAGACGTTCCCAATAACACCCATGTTCTCAATAAACCCCTTAAACCAAAGTCCCATATCTCCCCCTATTCCTTTAGTGAATTGAGCAATTTTCACAATGTTGGAAGCATGAGGTGAAGAGCTAAAAATGTTCTTTGAGCTTCACAAGCAGAGGAACAATGTGTGAGGATTCAAAGGAGTTCTTAAGTGTTTGCTCACCGACCTATCTACCCTATGCACTTGGAAACCATCTTGGTCATTGTGGAGTTGCTCATTGTCATCTGAGTGTCAATATATGCCACCTGCAATGTATCTTTGGCCACAGTTTATCAAAGCTGTTGGAGTCCAGAGTGCTGCCTTTGAATGCCCCCTTATGGGGTGAGGCTGCACTACATAAGAGACCTTGATTTTGTTTGGGGATTACCTAGTGTTGGTTTTGGTGTACCTATAGGTCTATGCTCTGTATGAAGATTGGTATCAAGATCCCCTACTAGACTAGATAAGTTGATGCAATAACAGCCTTATGCCACTTGGGCTTCATGCTGTTTCGCATTACTAGTGACAACCAAGTGTTTTTTTCTTCTTCTTCTTATGTTAGCATATGGTTTTCAATAATTCATAATTATTTATCTTAATACTTCATTATATTAAATTAATATAAATATCATGGACATGAAAAAGCCTTTTCATATCCATGTTGGTTGGTGGATAGAAGAAAGAAATGAGACAATTATTAGGATAGGAGATAGTTATTAAAATAGTTACATAAAAATGAAATAGTTATTAAGTAAAGAGTGATACAGCTAGGCTTTAAAATGAGGTAAGTATGAATTTTTTTTGAAATTTATAATGAAAGACCATATGTAAATTCTTGAAAAATCGCCCATATATAGCGCAATTCCTATACACTAAAGCAACACAAACCTTATACCAATATTAGTCCAGTAAGGACCTATGTCCTTATATCATACCAACCAAAAATCAATCTAGCACCCAAGACTGAGCTAGCATGAAAGTTTGGAAAAAGATCCAATACCAGTAGGACCAATCTTAGTATGTTCAAGAGTTGATATGAATTATGAGACCAACACTCATATTTTCAGCCCTGGGAAATCATTTCCATTTTTTTCATGCAAGATGCAAAAAAACAGAAGGGATGCAACTAATTTATGAGGAAATATAATTTATAATTCAAATTCAAATGTAAATAGGGTGTTCAGAATTCATTATGAGAATATACCTTTAGAATAAATAAATTTAAAATAAATTTAATATTATTGAAATTTTCTTTCACTATTTCATAGCATACTGGACAATACCCTTTTTATATCTAAAGCATTTTTTAAGAAAACAAGGCATCACAAACAGACTCGCCCTGCCAATAGATGAGATGTTGTACATCTACCTACTGTGTCCACACTCTGAACACCAAAACAATCCATTCCAATCTAAACAGTCTAAACACTTTCACCAAAGAAACTGGTTCACCTAATGTGAAACTGGTTCTATTAAGGTGAAACTTCCAAAAGTTGGATCCAATGCCATAGTCCCTACCCCCCCCCACAGGGCCCAACAAAAAAAAAGAAAGAACAAAGAGTGATGTCCTCGAGATTTTTACTTGGAAATGAAAATCAATGTGAGATTAAAGTTAGTTTGGGGTGTATCCATGTAGGGTATGACATAGGGGAATATAAAGTGCAGTCCTTTGGTGTTTGTGCCACATTTTGCTGAGTTTGCAAGAAACAGCAACAAAGCTAAAAAAAGCAAACTTGTGATAGGTAAAGTACTTGTTGGAAAGAGCGTGTGCAAGAACAAAAGCTGGTGGTGTTGCTCTCAAAGCCTGCTTATGATTTTGAAAGCTTGATTTCCACTGAACATTTTGAAGTTGTTGTGTGCAGTGCATTGCAGTCCTGGCTTTTGCAAGGATGCTGCAAATGTGGAAATCATGAGGGGTTAAAGACTAAGGATGGTGTTTGGGAAACAAGTCAAGTACTGTGAGTAAAGTGAACCATATTTGTAGCCACCAGACAATTTTCCTGGATTTACATTGTCCTGGGTATTGCATTTTTCACTTTGTTTTTGAATTATATTTGACTTTTGGCAATTCAATTTTTAGTAGTTTGTAATAAAAATTTAAAAAATATTTTAATGCATGTATTTTGGACATAGAGATGGGTTTTGTGAAAACAAAATGTTATATCTGCAAATCAATTGGACAAAATGTGATACACAAAGCGAAGTCCGTGAACAAAATTGTTGTCAACTTTGGCAATTCACAAGTATTGGATTTCAGATGTCCATATAATTGTGTATTGCATATTGTATTCTTTTTAATTGTTGATGAAATGAAGTATTTGTTTAGCTAAAGTGGATGCATTGAATCCAATTCAAAAAAAATTGTTAAGTATTTTAAGCTGAAAATAGTCTTGGGATGGGTGAGCTCCCAATACAAAAAGCCCTCAAAGATGCCTAGAATCCAGTTCCAGAAAGAGGCTATACCTTAACAAGAAATGGGAAGAGATTTTACTTTTCTTGTGTTCTTTTCTTCATGGAGTGTAACATCTTTTATACATCAATTGACCAATTATTTTTTTCAACAATAACATTGAAAAGAGAAAATACACCTTTCAAATAAGTAACATTGTGGAATCAAATTCGTCTAATCAACATTGCATCATTCAATCAATGTTGATTACTAGCTTCCCTTCTCAAAGCATCAAAAACTGTTTGGCATGAAAATGTCCATTCAAGTCTAAATTCTATTATGTAGCTGAAATTGTGCATATCCATTTACAATGTTTCTGTAGTACCCCCCCTCCCCCCCCCAATGTGACTTTGATCTTGCTAGTATCTAGCACGTTCATTCCTTTGTCACTTATAAATGTACCCTTATTTTTGGTGGCTCAAACTTCAAGGATGCTTTTACTAAGATTGAGCTTCAAGTAAGCATGCTTTCTAGAAGCTCAATCTTAGTGAAGGCATCCTTGAAGTTGTCTGAAAAGCTTTGTCTAAAATGCTTCTAATATTATGCAGACCAAGGCAATCACAGCAATAGGAATGTTCCATCTGTCGCTGATCTTTGTCCCTAGACTTAAAATCGCCCTTATTGATGATGTTCATCAAATATAGCTCAATTTTGGCAACATTGATGTAGACATCTACATCACACCTTTTGTGCTTTGAAATCCATGTTTGTCACAGTTGATGTAGGTAATTTCTGGAAGTAATAGAGTTATCCAGAAAGTAGCCAAATCTTCACCCTGTCTTTGGGCCTCCTTTCACCCCACTATCCCCTCTTTCAATCGTATCTGCAAAGTAATGAAATTTTATTAAATCTAAGTATGAAATGCTGAAAGTCAGCATTTAAGGCACAAGGTTCGAGAGTGACTACAGTAGTTGTACGGGTAATAGCAGTTAACATACATGTAACAGTAGTCTAGCCGCTCAGGAAAAACGAAAGACAGGATGAAACTCAGTTTATTACAAAAAAATTGATGGTTTTCTGACGTCTCCCCCCCCCCCCCAACCCCCCCCCCCCCCCTCTTGCTTTAATATTTTTTTTTCGAAGATTTTTTTAAAAAATCCATCTGTATGTAATATAAAAACAACAATATTCTTGTGCTCTGTT
>Ga0116227_10001746_pt1 | contig 49165 bp, 33 predicted proteins | sample S1TSphgellanicum_FD_89693 | JGI IMG/M metagenome (GOLD analysis project Ga0116227, IMG submission 89693) | Host-associated microbial communities from peat moss isolated from Minnesota, USA - S1T2_Fb - Sphagnum magellanicum MG | ecosystem: Host-associated > Plants > Peat moss > Unclassified... | reverse complement strand
TTCTTTGTTTTCTTTTTCTTTTTGGGGGTTGAAATTTTGAAAAGGTGTTTTTTTTTCTCTTTTTTCTTTCCTTTTAACCCCCAACAACAAATCTTCCCACCCAAACTTTAAATTTTTTTTTTTTTGGGTTTTTTTTTTTTTTTTTTCTTATTTTGATAATTTCTTAGAAACTTATTGTCATTAAAGTGAAAATCTTCTGTCAAACATCACCCATGCTAAATTTCTTATGGGATCATTGCCACCCATGCCACAACCCAAAAACAAGCCAAAAATGTGTAACACATATGGGAAAATGACATATGCTTCCATTACTTTTTTATTTCCAACTATAGTGTGGACTCTTGAGTAGGGTTAGCAAAGAAAGGGATTCTCATTTTCTCATGTTCTCAATGTGTGCCCACTATGTTCCAATGAAGTTCCCAGTGGCTTCCCATCTTGTACCATTCCCCACCTTAAACGAATTGAAAGTCTAATAGGTATGGTGTGCTTTGTAAGGAGGGTAATAGCCCAAGTGAAAAAGTGGTGAAAACATGATCTAGGAACAAAATTTGCATGCAATCCATGAAATGGCTAAACATGCACAATTAATTAATATGAGGATGCACCTACTTTTCTTTTTCCCCGTAAGGAAACATTTGATTAGCCAATGAGTAATTTTTTGGAGCATGGGGGCACTCCCCAACATAGAAACCTAAATATGGTTGCATCCCCAAAATAAAAAAACATTATTTTGTCATGCTTCCTTACCCCCCTACCCCACAACCTATGTAAATGGAAGTTGGACCATGGCCAAACAATCTAGAAAAAAAAAAAGATGATAGTGGGAACATTGATGGGAACACATAAAAAAACAAGGAAAATTCCCTCTCCCCCACCCCTTTCAAACCCCAAAAGGAAAAAAACATGTATAAGATTAAATGTTGAATCTTTCCATTGGGGACACAAAAAATTTATTTCCCAAAATTGTTGGTCACGAACATGGACTAATTATACCATTGTAAGCATCAGGTACTTATTATGTAGTACAATGTGGTATATTATGCTTCGCATTAATTAGATGGGGTGCATCCCAAGTTTTTTCTTTTTTTGACAAGAAGCCGGTTTGATTGGCCCATCACCAAAAACTTCTAAAACTATGGAGACTCCCCAAAATCTAATGATTCTATTTTGAAGTATTTTAAAGGTCTTCTCCTTTGGCCCACTGATAGAGGGGAAAGGATGACAATATTTGCCAAAGCATATGGGATAAAAGTGAGGTGCTATTGGAAACACATTGGGGAACATGTTGGGAGCGTGGGTCAACATAAACTGAGCCTATTGTGAACTCATTGAGAACTTGGTGGAAACAAAGTGGGAACACATTGGGAACAAAGGGAAAAATGAAAAGTTCCTCCAGCAGCCCCCATCCCAAAAGAAAAGCTGAAGCCCTTGGAGTGCATGATGCACCTTCTTGTTCGTGCATGTGATCTTTATTTTCAAATATGTTGGTCATTTTTTTTTTTACTCAGCTAATAACCCATTCTAAAAGCATGGGTGTATATTATGAGCACTAACTAAATTGTATTTATTCAAGTTGGAATTCTAGCAAGATCCCCACAATGCATCTCTAATCAATCAATCGAGGGCACTTAGTTACCACAATCTCCTCTTAGGCATGTTGTTTTAATGGATGCCCTAAACCCTAAACCTTGGATTTTGCTATATTTAAAAAATATTTTCATGAGGATTTCTGGTGTATTTAGTATTTAGTGTAAATTCAACCAACTTTTGTATGGATGACCAAATAACATTGATCCCATTCATTTGGGCATCCATTTGCTTTAATAGGTGCCCAAATTTTGTTGTGTTTTAAAGTTATTTTCATGAGGATTTTGGGTGTATTTAGTATTTAATGTAAATTCAACCAAATTTTCTTTTTCTCTGAAAAATATCTAATTTTTTTAATATATTGCAAATTTGAAATCCATGAGACAAACTCCTTGAGCTAAACCCACATGAAATATTTTTGTCTAATGGTCATGTGTTGTATATGCCATTATTGGGTTACTATATTAAAATACATGTATCCACCCAGGAGCCACTGGTTTGTTTGTTGGTGGAATTTCTCATCTTGGGAGGAATGTCACCATATGGAAACAATGGGTTAGAGCATGTAAGAGGATTCTTGAAGATTGGTACTTTCATCTGTTATCTATAACTAGATTTGAGTTGTGCCTTCTTTTGAATGGTTGTCAACAGACATATTTCACAATGTTGGGAAAAAACCTAATGTTTGTCACTTTGTCACTTTTTTTTTTTAGTGTGATATCTTGTACTTGGACACATTTTGTTGAAAATTTGGGATTTTTTAAAGTATACTTTTAATGTGAAGAATAGAAGGGAGCAATGGGATGCTTCCAATCTATAATCAATATTGAAAAAACAAGAATACATCATACCTACATATATCATAAAAATTCTCACAAATATCAATTTTGCATAATCACACATTATGAGTTTGATCATCAAATTGAATAGCCACCATAATCTAAATCATGTAAATGAAATGATCAGGACGAGTCAAGGAAAGACATAGTTTTAAAATTCATGACACATCAATAAAAACATATCACTAGTTTGGCCTCGATTATTGTTCTTATTGAAACATTTGTAAAATTACAATGTTTTTAAAAATATATGCATAATTGAATCAGGAACAATACGACAAGCACTTCAGGTACTTGACAATTATTCAAATTATCTTGATTCAAATCATCACAATAATCATGTGTCTCTTCAACAAAAAAATATTATTTCAAGTTACAAAGCGAAGTAACACCATGAAGAAAACAAACTCAACCCCCACCCCTCTCCCCCCATTGGGACCAATTCTTTTCCACACAATGCAAAAAAAGATTTGCGTTACAAGTTTTTGGAAATTTCTATTTGTCTTGTGTAAGTTCAAGTCAGTTTGTTAATCTTTTAGGGGGGTGGGAGGATTTTCCAATTTTGCCATATCATAAAATTGGTTGGGAAACAAAAAACCCTCCAATTGGGACCCAACAAGGGATAGTACTAAGAGATGGGGGTTGGGGGCAAAAGTAAAAGCCCAAAGTGTTGGGGCTCCCCATGATACAAACCCCTATTACCAATTATTAGAATTTGGAATAAGTAACCCCAGTTGAATAGGTAGGGTGTTCTTTGCAAATAAGTACCCTAGTTCATAATTGGGGTATTATAAATTTTGTCCGTACTCTTAGCCCCGACCAAAATGGTGACCAATAATTTTGAAAATAGAAACTTCACGCAACCAATGGGAAGGCTTAACATGCACTCATGATGGGCCCTGTTTTTTCCATTTGGGTGTGGGGGTGGGGGGAATTATTTTTTTGTTTTTCTTCCTTGTTCCCAATGTGTTCCCAACACGTTTTCAACATGTTTACTTGAGGTTCCTCAAGTTCCCAAGTTGTTCCTTAAGATGTTCTGAATAGCACTTCAATTTTATCCCATATGGGTTGGCCAAAGTTCGACTTTCATGTACATAAACTGAAAAGGTTCATTATAATGGAATGCATTTGTTTCTATTTTGCAATTGGGGTCCAAAAAGGTGCTTCCATTGAGGAGTGCTTCAATGTTCCAAAAAAAAGTGTTGGTGGGCCAATGAATATGGCTCTTTCAAAAATTTAAAAATAAATTATGAGCACACCCTTGAACTAATTAATATGAATCATTTTAGGTAGGGTCCAGTTTTTTTCTTTTTGAGACGGGTGAGGGGAGAGGGATTTTGTTTTTTCCTTTTTTGAGGAGGAAGTGAGGGGCAGGATCGACATTTAATGCACAAGGTTCGAGCTATTTATAGCAGTTGTACATTTAGGAGGAGTGAAAATATATGTAACATCGGTGGAAGCGCTCGGGAAAAAAGAAAGATGGGTCAAAACCGGATGAAACTTAGTTTGGCACAAAAAGTGGTACTGTATTCCTGAGTTTAACACCTCGTTGAAGGCTAATGTACTTTTTTGCAGGTTCTTTTTGAATCTCACCCGGTTTTGGACCAAATTCAAGCTATTCATGTCCTGTGGTCTTGACTTTACAGAAAACTCTAATATGTAAAATATTTGTGAGCGTTGTTAAGTGTCACAAATTCACCATTTGTCCTTGTCAAGGTTAGCCTATATGGGAAACTTTGGATTCTTTGGAACTACAAAGTTAAGCAACCTAGGCTGAATTTTTTGGGGTTAGTGAGTTGTGACCTTTCAAGACCTTGATGTTAAGTCAAAAACTTCTCTTAAATGCAGTTGATACAAAAGGACTGTGGCAATTCTTTTCTTCAGTATGCCCCTAAGACATTTTTAAGTTGGCGCCACACCTAGTGTTAAGTTCAACCTTAGCCTAATGTTAAGGAGATTCAAATTGGACACTAGTGCATACTCCCACACCTACAATGATAAGTAACAATATATCCTAAGTGGGGGATAACATGGCATTGGTGCTAACCCAATCTTAACGAACATTTAATATTATAAGAAAAAAAAATTCAATTCTTTATATTGATGCTAGCTAAAGCCTCAAAAAATAAAAAATCAACTCAATGTTAAACAACATTAATGTTACTTGCCACTTACCATCATGGTCTGGACAAATTGCTATAAAATTAAGAAGGTTGATGTTTGTTAAAAATTATGATAGCCTAATTACAACTCATGTTCAACAATTTTTTATTCTTTAGAGGGTTAGTTGGAGGGGGCAAAAATTAAAAGCAATTGAACTAAGTTCAAAAAACACAAAATAGTTTTGAGACTCATTAGTGGACTTAGCATATTAGAAGACCAATTTTGAATTTTTGAAATATTTAAAGAGGGGCTGTTGGGTCCCTTTTTTTCAAAAAATAAATTGTTTCAACAAAAATTGTCAAACATGAGTCGTGGGTGCAATAACGCTAGTTGTGACATTTTTTAATGTTAAGGTGGTGTTAATTGCAAACTCTTCATGTAAAATTTAAATAGTTCATGTGGCCACCCAAGGTATGTGTTTTCTTTCCCTAAAAGACCCACTTTGATTGGTACATAATAAAATCCACACACACACACACACACACCATGAACCTCCAAAAATTAACAAATCTAATTTTGTGAACTTAATCTTCCGCTTTATCTACATAGCAAGGGAGGAATTTGGGCAATCCACATGGGATAAAGTGAGCTACTTCAAGGAACACATGAAAGAACATCATGGCAAATATAATGAAGAACCCATGTGAACATGCAGAAACTCATTGGGAAGAAGGAAAAACATGAAATCCCCTCACCCCAACCCCAAAATAAACAAAAATGGGACACTTGAATGCATGTTTAGCCTTTCAATTTGTTGTATGAATCTTTTCTTTGCAAAAGTGTTAATCACTTATTTTGGCCTTGACTAATACCCCCACCTAAAAACATGAACAACTATTTAGCTAATACCCCCATTATAAACTGGGGGTACTTATTTTTATTCATATTAATTAGTTCATGGGGTTCATGGGTGTGTTCATAATTTATTTATTTTTGAAAGAGCCACATTCAATGGCCCATTAGCAATTCTTTTGGAACACTGAGCTCTCCCCAATGGAAGCACCTTTTTGGACCCCTAGTTGCAAAATATAAATAATCATATTCCCCAACAGCCTACCTTCCAGTTTATATATATGACAGTTGAACTTTGGGCAAACCATATGGTATAAGATTGAGGTGCTATTGAGAACGCCTTAGGGAACAACTTGAGGAACCTTAAGGGAACTTGATGGGAACATGCTGGGAACACACAAGGAACAAGGGGAAAAAATAACTGCCTGGGCCCCCAGCCCATCCCCAAAATGAAAAAGCAAGGTCCATCATGAGTGCATGCCAAGCCTTCTCATTGGCTACATGAATTTTCTATTCCAAAAACTGTTCATCGCCATTTTTGGCCTGGGCTAATGGTGCTTCTTGGGGAAGGAGAGAAATTGGAAAACATGAAAAAAGAAATAAAAACATTGGTACTTACCTTGAGGGCATAGGAAGAGAAGAAAAGAATAAGTAAAATAGATACTTAAAAATGATTTTCGAACTTTTGAACTGCCATACATGTGGGGAAAAAATTAGTATAAAATCATCAAATTTCTATAATTAGTGTTCACTGAATAGCCAAAAAAACAGAAGGTGATTAAAAATGTGTACTTCATATCTGTATTACAGCCAAATTTGGCTAAATCTTCTTAAGGATGGTAGCCATTTTTTTCTACACATTTTTTTGAATGATAGCCACTTTGGCTTTAACCAATAAATCCTTAAAAAAACCTATTATTTAGCTTTTCTTTTTTTTCAATTTTGTGATGTAGTCTGTTACTGTTTTACTGTATACAATTTTACGTCCGTTTGGGACCACAGAGTCCATTAGTCACATTGGCAACCATCAACAAGAGGATTTAGCCTAGTTTGGCTATAAGACTGACAAAAAGCTAACTTTTGTTTAAAATCCCGCTATGTTTTAGCTACCTTTAGGATGTGGTAAACTCAACCTATTTCCTCAATTTCTTTTGCGAATTTTTCCAATAATTTCATAAAATCTTTTGATAGGGTGTTGTACAACATTTTCAAATTTCAAATATTTGCAAAATTTCACACTTGAAGAAAATACGCTACTCCTGAGTCCCCCATCCATCCATATGTCCTCAAAACTCCCATGCCCCTTGGAAAGGGTATAAAATCATCGCCATCTTATAACAAGGGATGTGTCACATTGTGGCCTTGCCATTTACATTAAGAAGTATCTTAATGCAAAGCAAAAAATATTGAAAATTCAAATATTTCACCATGCAAAAAAATAATCTTCAAAAAATCCTCTAAAAGAAACCAAAATCCTTCAAAATATTATAACTCTATAACTAATCTCAAGTGTCAACAGAAGCCAAATATCATCTTTCAAAAATCCTCATGTAAAAAATAAATAGACCTATTATTACCTAGGGGGCAAAATCCCTTAAACTACTATACTCTATAATGAATCTAAACACAATATCCTTGCCTTGGCAACAAACTATCTAAGCCACTATCCTCTACCAAGGCAAGGCAAACAACCTATATTTATTTGCATGGGGATGTTGGACTAGTTGTTTTTTGGTCAAGAATTGAAAGTTGTGCAATGCAAGGTCCCCTTTTTAATATTTGTAATGAGCTCTTTAAGTACTCATATCTTTATTGGTGGGGTATTGGGGGCCTTGGGTGAAACAACTCCACACCACTGGCACCATGGTCAAAACCACAAAATTAGTTAAACTTTTTTTCTAAGTGTTCTAAATGTTTAGATCGATAGAGGGATTTTGATTCCCAATCAGCCTTTTTTAATTGGCAAAATTCTCCCAAAAAATGAATTTGAAAGTTTTAAATTCAAATATTAATTAATTTGGAGGTTTTTAGTCGCCATAGTAAGATGTTTAAAACAAAAGTCGCCAAATCTCTATATTTAAAATTGTGTAGCCAAAATACAAAATGATGATTAAAATTTTGTATTTCATATTTGGTTATAGATAGCTTTGGCTAAATCTTTATGGGGATGATCACCACTTTTTCTACATCTTATATATCACAAGTAGTAAGTGGGTTGGGTCATCTAAAACAAACTTGTGATTTGTTGTAATTAAATGGGGTACCTCCACAGTTTGGTTTTTTTGGCAATGGGCCAATCTGACTAGTCATTCACAACAAAAACAACTCAAACTATGCAGGCTCCCCAAAATAAAATGTCCTATTTTGAAGTATGGAGTTCCTCCCCTTTGACCCACCTAGGTAGGTGAAAGGAGGACAACATTTTGCTAAAACATATGGACAAAGGTGAGGTGCTATTGGGGATGTCTTGGGCAACACATTAAGAACTTGGGGAACATATTGGGAACTCATAGGGAACATTATGAGAACATAAAGGGAACTCGTTGTAAAGGCTCAACATGCACTTAAGGGGCCAACATTTTTTCTCTTTTCAATTTAGGTGGGAGAAAGGGAAATTTTTCATTTTGTCCTTGTGAACAATATATTTTTAAAAATGTTACCCAAGTTCCCAAATGTGTTCCACCAACAATTTGCCTGTAGCACCTCACTTTTATCCCAGGTGCAGATGTTTTTGGACTCGTTGCACCTATGTAGGTGGCCAAAAGGATCCCAAGCTTGGGGAGCATCCTTATTTTCAGTTGTATTTTTTGTTGTAATCCCAACAAGTGTGTTTCACATGGTGGCCCTACCATATATACAATGAACATTGATGAAAAGATGACATCTTTTGAATAAGAAAGAGATCCAACTTTTCAGGTGACTAATGTTGAACTATTAGATTATTTTGCTTGCAATGGATGAACATCCATAGAAAAATGAATAACATATTTCATCCAAGTTAGGGGTGCAAAATCTGACCTTACATTTGTTAGAGTCTAAGTGATAAGATTGTTAAAACTACATCTTTTATATAGGCTTTAAATATATTGAACCTACTATACTCCAAAATGGTTCTTGTCACAATTCACAATATCCCTACCTAGCAAGGCAAGGTCAAATAAATGAACATGAACTCCTAGGAAGTACTTCACATGAGTTCATTGTGAACATGGCAGTAATGTAGCCAGCCATTATGGGGGTGAATTGATGCCCAATTTTTTGATAACCTATTTTGATTCTCAAATGTTTGTTCAATGTGTAATGTTGTACTCTAGTAGCTACAATTGGTGCTTGTGAATAAATGTGCATCCAAGATGTTGAAAGAGAATTTGTTGTCTTTCTAAATTTGCTCTCTTTTAAAAGGCACCCTAATGGAATCAAACTTAGAGAGAGGGTGTTCATGAAGTGTTAGACTTTGGGGAGGAAGAAATATTCAAAATAATTTGCAACTATTTTAGATTCTTTTAGATTAACTTTCATGGCACATGGGTTTAAAACAATGAGTTTTTTTCTAATTTTAAAAACTATAATATAGTATTATAATAAACTTCCAATTCCTATTTGGATTCATGCCTTTGTTATTCAAATTCAATAGGGTTCCATCAGAAGTTAAAACAATTTTAACATAGTATGAAAACGTTGACCACATGATAAAATATACATTCAATTAACAAATACTCAAGCAATGTCAATTGTAATTTGCAATGGTATAACTAATGTTAAATGTTCTTTGAAGGTTGAGTATAATTCACAATTTATGTAGACATTTTCAATACTTGATACCATATAATTGTTGGTGTTCAAAAATACATCTTAATTAGATAATTAATTGGTGCATGAAATATGTTAATTATCAACAAAACCAATTTGAAAATATTTTAAATACCCATATGAATGTCTTGGGGGATCATTTGTTGTATATTTTAAGGACCCTATTTACATTAAATTATATTACATTTTTACTTTTTCTCAATTATTTTCATGGAAGTTTTTTTTATCATCTTGATATTTTATGTCAAGGTAACATACATGTTTCTTACATGTTTCAACTAAGGGAGGACACATGCATGCTCTCTTTCTCTCTGCATTAGCATAGCCTTGGAATATATGTGGCACATTTCTATCCATTGTTATGTTGTTAAGGGACCAAAACCTAGTTCATGTTGTATTTTGAATCAATTTGGGTTCCGAAGGTAACTACGTAAATTTGGGTCATTTTGCATAATAAAGGTATTGTCCAAGGTGATAGCCAAGGGTAGCACATCAATTCTGGTTGCATCCTCATTGTCTGAGGGCCTTGTTGGGCATAAAACATTGTGGACACCTTACGTTTGTATGGAAAAATGTTTCAAAACATAAGGTTCATCCTTCAAAATGGAGTGAACCTTACATAGCATATAAATACACTAAGAATTTTGTAACGATGCTTTACAACTAGTATGAGGCAAGTATAGACTATAGACTTTACCAAGATTTCATCATCATACAGACTTAATATTGAAGCCCACTTTAGACAAGGGTCTAGGGTCTCCAATTTCCTGGGAACCAATTTGGACTGATTTGAAGCAAATTGAATCCTTGAGTTGGACTACACCTTGGTCCCTAGCCTCATTCTTGGTTCTTCAAATTAGGAGCTCTCCTTTTAAGCATTTTTTGGGTTTGAACCAATTGATTTATCCTCCAAAATAGGTGCCATGTAGTTTAGCCTCAATTTGCCACTATTTGGTCTTGGACTCTTGCCTTGGGACCAATTTAAAGCTTTCAACCAATAAGATTGCTTGAATTTATTGGTCCTTGGACCCTTGTTTAAAGTGGGCCTGAGACTTGGGTGAGATTCATATAAAGATGGTATTACCTTCATATCCCTACCAGGCAATTTTTGTCCTAAGAACTATGTAATGTAGCCTAAGTTGTGATTGTCCTTTGGATGATGCAGAAAACATTACAATCATCCGTAGGAGGATTTAATCACATTCAACCAAATTTGGTCATAGTCTAGTTATATAAAGGACAAAATTTTGATGATATCTTTATATTTATGGCATGTGATTTTATTTTTGGCAAATTTTGAAATTGTGGGTACAAAAGCAAATTGATACAAATTGGAAATTTTCGTTTGTAAAGTGTAAATTCCCAAAAAATGCCCAAAATATGAAAAAAATTACCAAAGTTTTGAGACTGAATTTTTTTTTTAAAAACCCACTAAATTCTCGTTTCTTAATGGTCTTGGACAAGAATTAAATAAAGCAATTTGGTGATTTGTCCTACTTTTTCTTTTGATTCATTAGCTTGTTCAAAATATTGTCATTAAATCCATTATTTCAAATTTTGGATATGAAGGATTTATTTTTTTCTCTAGTAAAAAATAATGCTACTAGGCTAGAATTGCCTCAACTCATACTAGGCTTGTGACTAAGATCCTGGCTCCTAGTGTGGATACTAATGTTGATAGGTATCATGCACAAGCCTTCATACTAAATCAACACTAAAAATGTGGCTAAAATAGAAATCAAAGTTACATTTGCAAGTGTCATCAAGGATGATCATGCAAGGGGCTCAATATGCCAATAGATGACTATGCTAGTACCAAGAGCCTTTGGCAACCATTTTTTTTTGTAGAATTAAGGGTTTGGAGCTCCATGCGTTGAACCCTAAACTAGGCACAATGGAGTCTAAAGATACAAAGTGTGATGTAAGTTCCCAATCATGGGTGTGAGGATAGGAAGATCATGTATTATTGCAAAATAATCTTTTACATTAAGGATTGTTCATGTTGATAAGCTGTTGGTAGTATCACAAACAAGGAGGAAATGGATTGACTTACGACTTAAAGGATGTTACAGGATGCCAAAATAGAGATGTGTATTTTATATGTAGGTCTATAATTGAAACAAACATAATGAAGATGCGAACTCTAAACCCTAACAAATCATGTTAGGTTGAAGTTTCCTTGGTTATTAATGTGTGAATGTGACCTTAAACCTAGATCGATCTACTCCTTTTAGATTCTAAACTTGGTGGAAATAATCTATTCATAGTGATCACACAAATGACAGAAACACGATGGCGATTATAAGTAAAGGCACAAGCATACAACATCAATCAACGTGAACATTATCCATTAAACAAAAAAAGGTATTATTTTCATTATGTTTAATTGGGTTCACATTTGCAATGTTCCATAGGTGCTACATGCTAATCCCAAGTTTCTACTATAATTTTCATATGGAAATTGTTTGTTAAATCAGCGTGGTCATTCCATAATGAATTTTTTTCAAGTCTAAAAGCTTCTTTCAAGTTTAGATGGTAAGTGTGATAGTTATTAATTTGTTCACATTTTTTTCACCTTTTTTTTTCCAGAGATGTACATTGTGGATGTCTTTTTTTTTTTTGAAGATCATTTTTTTTCCCAATTCTTTTAGGTATCAAAATTCATATTCACTTTAGTAAGTTGTAGGTTTGGGTTGTAGTTAGGGAGCTATGTCAAAAGCCCAAGTTGATGTTAACATTGCATCTATTAATGAGGTTGATGATAAACCCTAAACCCTAAACCGAGATTGATCTACTCCTTTTAGATTTTAAACTTGGTGGAAATAATCTATTCATGGTGATCACACAAATGACAGAAACACAACGGCCATAATAACTGAAAGCATATGCATACAACATCAATATTCTACGTGAACAATATCCATTAAACCAAAAAAGGTATCGCTTTCATTCTATTTAATTGGGTTCACATTTGCAATGTTCCATAGGTGCTACATGTTAATCCCAATTTTACACTACAATTTCATGTGGAAATTGTTTGTTAAATGAGCTTGGCCATTCCATAATGAAGTTTTCTCAAGTCTGAAAGCTTTTTTCAAGTTTAGTTGGTAAGTGTGATTGTTATTGATTTGTTCACATTTTTCTCTCATCTCTTCTACTTTAGAGATGTGTGTTGTGGGTGTTTTTCCTTTTTTTGAAGATCATTTTTTCCTAATTCTTTTAGGTATCAAAGTCCATATTTGTTTTAATAAGTTGTAGGTTTGGGTTGTAGTTAGGGAGAAATGTCAAAAGCCCAAGTTGATGTTAACATTGCATCTATTAATGAGGTTAATGATAACCCTAAACCCTAAACCAAGATTGATCTACTCCTTTTAGATTTTAAACTTGGTGGAAATAATTTATTCATGGTGATCACACAAATGATAGAAACATGATGGCGATTATAATTGAAAGCACATGCATACAAACAACATCAATCTTCGACACGAACACTATCCACTAAACAAAAAAAGGTATGGTTTTCATTTTGTTTAATTGGGTTCACATTTGCAATGTTCCATAGGTGTTACATGTTGGTCCCAAGTTTTCACTACAATTTCATATGAAAATTGTTTGTTAAATGAGCTTGGCCATTCTAGAGTGAAATTTTTTCAAGTTTGAAAGCCTTAAGTGTGATTGTTATTAATTGTTCACATTTTTCTATCACCTCTTTTGCTCCAAAGATGGGTGTTGTGGGTGTCTTTCCTTTTTTTGAAGATCAATTTTTTTTCCCAATTCTTTTAGGTATCAAAATCCATTTTCATTTTAGTAAGTTGCAAGTTTGGGTTGTAGTTAGGGAACTATGTCAAAAGCCCAAGCTGATGCTAACATTGCATTTGCTAATGAAGGGGATGATGAGGAATGTGGTAGCACATGCTTCAAATTGCTCCCAATACTCTATTGATATGGCCACATGTGAAGACTTTTTGAACAATGTTGGTGCGGTTCTTAGCATTAAATGGTATTTAGGAATTGCCATAGGAAAGAAGTCTAATCTCTCTTGCCTTTGCAACATTATGGATCAATTGAACATTGTAATAGGTGTGAATTTCACCATAACTTACAAGATTCCAAATGGGTGCAAGCTTTCTTCTTGTTGTAATTAATTTTGTCTAGATAATGCGCGCACACCTCTATCTAATTGATTTACTACATCTACAACAAGACATAGTGCACAATTCTTGGAGTTCGGTTTCTAGTTTTCTTCCCATGTACATCCTCTTGTGTTGAATAATTTATCATGTAATCATGCATGATTATGGACATCTTTTGGAGCCCATTATGTGGGACCCCATATAATATGCCAAGAATATTAAATTGTCTAATGTAATCCCAAGCACTATTAAGAACTTGTGGCATCTTTTCTATAGTCCAACATAGTGTTATCAATGTTCTAGATTTTGTGATTATGTTAATGTATTGTGGTATTGAATGATTACAATTTCTCTAAGCCTGGTATTTGGTGATGTTGTGTTTTCAACTAGAAACTTTTGGTGGAGTAATCATTGTTCCTCCCCTTCCCGTGGAATTTTTATTAAGGACATGATGTGAGTTTAATCGTGGCTAGTAGGGAAAAGTGTTTTATACTCAAAAACAACATTATAGGACCACTTGTGATGTTTTATAGGGCTTTTGTTGACTCAATCTTGTGTTTGTTGTGATTCATGCATAAGGAAACCATGTTTACTTGCTTGCTGACATGACCAAGGCAATGTCAATAAGGCAAAACTACAATTTCCACCTTTTGAGATTTTGAATTTTATTGCTTATAGGCACAAATTTTGTATTTGTTATTAGTAGCCACAATGTTTGCTTAGTGTTTCAGGAGGTTGGTTAATAAATGTTCCCATGCCTAATTCAAAGGTTGAAACATGGGGCAATTGCAATTGGTTGTACTGAGTAGTTATGGCACACATGATTCATAGTTGCACAACATTGATAATGTGAAATGTGTGAAAGTTGACTATCATTTTGTTCAAAAAATGCACACCCATTAAAATGGGTAGCCATTTTTTCTGAAGTAGTCAAAAAGGCATAAAATTTGCATCATGGAAGTTGGAAGTTCATGTAGTAATACACGTGAGTCAGGAATGACAATATCCATGTATGTGCAAATATAAGGTTTGTTGCAACCTTTGTAACCTCCTGCCCACTTTTCAAGGCTTTTGTGCCCTGCGTTCCACATAGATGCATAAGTGAACATGAGTTTGGTGGGGAAAGCTGGACCTTCCATTCTTTTGAATTTGTGGATTTCAAAACCATCAATGTAGAACTTGCAAATGCCTTTATCTCAAGTCCAACACATTGTGTACTTCTGAAAATGTTGTGATGAGTCAAAACCCAAATCATGAATAACCTCCTTGTTTCTTGTCCCAATAGTGTACACATTTGTTTGTAATACGAAAGACTTATCTTTCTATATAAACTCAAAGTTAACCTGCCTTCAATTTCATCTTGGGTTTCCTCTTAGGTTTTGTCAACTCCTTTCAAATATTGATAAGGTGCAAATTAGGCTACTTGTGTTTCCAACTGGTGTTATGATCTTTGCATTGAAGGTTTTGAATAGAAGTGATTTGTCATGTGCCACCAAACCCCATAGCCTAAACCTTAGTGTCATATGTGATTGAAGTTTCTTTGTCTACTGCTATATGCTTAAGGTGTCCATACTTAATATGCATAACATGTTTAGTTGCATAAACAAATGTTGTTGGTTCTGATTCCTTCTTGCCACATGTAGTTTTCTGTATACCCCCAATCTCTTGACAGCTGTTACATGACCCTGCATATATTAGAACAATATGGTAGGATTTTTTGCAACACTTTCAAGACACATTAAAACCATTCAATGCACATCTGGACAAATTGAACAGGAATTCCAACGTCAGCTCTGTGCAACCCTGGTCATGTTAAATTGTCCATGCAATGGTAAAAAACTCTACCAGATGTTAGATGCCATGAATTATTATCTTGGTGTTCACAGGCCTTTTTGTTTGTTACATACATCATTAACAATAGTAGGGGCTTGAAACTACTCAGGATTAACATGGTAAGCATGCAATGTGATGAACATGACCAACTTAAGGTTTTTGGCACATGGAAAAATTGTTTCTATTACAATTTAAAGGTTTTATTGGATTCTACAATTAACATAATAATAATAGCTGTAGTGATGCATCAATCAACTTTCTAAAAACTTGACAATAATGGACTTTGAATCAATTGCACACAATGTAATAAGACATCGCATGATTTATGGGATTTGGTTGCTAATCCCACTATTGATGGAGTGCAAATGGTGCAAGAAGTTTATTCAATCCTAGATGAATTGGCACAAATGCCTGAAAGCATGCCTACGAAGCAGGAATGGCCGGGGGCAATGATGAGGTGGAAACTAACATAGGAGAAGAACAACAAGAACCTGAAGTTGACAAAAACTTTGTTTTAGAAGAGGTTAATGCCTTACCAGAGGCTTGCCAGCCCTTATACTGTGGGGCCCAAAGTTCAATGCTAGCAGCAACAATGTTGTTAATGAATGTTTGTCAAGTACATGTTTCCAACAAATTTGTCGATAAGTTGTTGTCATTACTTCACAAGCATTTGTTCCCCATAGACAATTGCTTACCATCAACTCTGTACCAAGCCAAAGCCTTGACTAGTAAGGTAGGCCTACGCTATAACAACATCCATGCCCGTAGCAATGGATGTGTACTCTTCCAAAAAGAGTATTCATTGTTGCAAGCTTGTCCAAAGTGTGGGGCAGCTTGTTATAGGCCATTTGGTCGATCACAAGTGCCAATGAAAGTATTGCAGCACTTCCCCTTGGCATCCTGATTGCTACAATGTACTAATCTCCATCAACTACAGAGCTAATGATTTGGCATAGCAAAAAGAAGTCAATTAATGGGAAGGTGCGCCATGTGGCCGATAGTAAAGCTTGGGCTCACATTGAAGCCACTTGGCCAGATTTTGCTTTCTAACTCAAGGAATGTTAGACTTGCCTTGCCACTGATGGGTTCAACCCCTTTGGGGACATGGTCGACTTGGCCAGCATTATTATTGAACTACAACCTCCCACCTTGGTTGGTGACCAAACGGTTTTTCATGATATTATGTTTGATCATTCCAGGCCCACAAAATATGAAAATGGGCAACTTTGACGTATACCTAGCCCCTGCACTTGAGGAGTTGCAAGATTTATGGAATGGGGTCAAGGCAATGGATGTATTGGCACCTCCAGAAAGTAGGGAGTTTACTTTAAAAGCCATGTTAATTTGGACAATACATGACTTCTTAGGGTAGGGCCTTGTTTCTAGGTGTCAACACCAAGGCTACAAGGCATGCCCACCATGTGGAAAGAATGTACATTCTAGGTGGTCCAAGGAACTAGGGAAGCCAATCTTTGAAGAAGTCGACGATCATTACATCAAGACCATCCCTATAGATTCCACCCCAATGCTAAGCATTTCAATGGGCAGGAGGAGCTTCAAGATAGGCCAAAAACTCCAACATGTGCACAGACTTCAAGGCAAGCTATGAGGACAGAAAATTGGGTGGCACATGGAAATCTTTTGGGAGCAAAGGGCTGCCCATCAAAGTCAATTGGTGTGAAGCGTTGGTCATCCTTGTTCACATTGCCATATTGGGAGGTTGGTTACCATGTCTCATGTTGTCATACTTTTTACCTTGGCATACACATGCATTACAGTTGAAGCCCTCAGTGTCATCCAATCCCAAAATGCATTCCCAGTGAAAGGGATGGTTTTTTCGGCCTTTATCCTTGTAGTTGGACACATTTTTTCCCAACATCATGCAATGTGAAAACATTCATATAATTTAATACCAAACTAAACATTATTACCTAAATACATCCCAATTAAAAGAACACAACATTAGGTCTTCAATTTTACCTCCAACATTGGCAAATAACTACATCTTGTTTAATCCAATGAAATCATTAATATATGTTGTTCTCTTGCAGAAAACAAGTAATCTTCCAAAAAGACCTAATTATTAGAAAATTAACATTGATTTTGGGCATGTAGCCATTGTCTGGCTAATGTGCAAACTGAAATAATTGATTAAATTTGGCATTGGCAAGATAATAAACTGACCCATTTACCCATTATGCATATGTGTCTTTGCTAGTTATATTTCAGTACAATTGGCTTAATAGTCATATGTAGGTTGATGAATTTTTACAACAATGTGAGAATCTAGTGAAGTTAGAAGTGGCCTTGATATTGTGAATAGTAAATTTTGATCCAGTTTGATATATTTTGTGAAGGGCCATTTTGCAAGTGGACTTTCACTAGGAAGAACAATTTTTGCCACAGAGTTTTAAATGTGCATTAATGCCCAATTGCCCAAGGTCCCTTCACATGTGTAGGAGGAGCCTAAAATTGATGCATATAGTAGTCAAATTGTGGTAGGAGATTGTGTAATGGCTTGGATTTAATTATGTCACAAAAATGGTGGGACCCCATGTAGCATTTGTTGATCCATCACACACTAGATGTAATGCATATTGAAAAAAATGTTTGCGAGAGCTTGATCAAGTTCATCATTGGGCTGAAGGACACATACAAGGTGTGTCAAGACATGGAGGTCTGTGGAGTTCAGGAAAACCTTTGGTTGAAGTGAGATCCCAAGAAACCAAACAAGATACTACAACCCAATGCCTTTTATGTGTTAAAACTTGATGAGCTCAAAATATTTATGGGTAGGTTGCGATTTGTGAAAGTTCCAACAAATTATTGTGGTGCTATTGGGAAACACATCATGGACAAAAAACTTGGTTCAATGAAAAGCCTTGACTGGCATGTACTCATGCAACAATTGATGCCTTTTGGCTTTACGAGGACTAATGGATGTCAATCTTTGACTAAGTTTGATATGCTTAACCGCATATTCCATACCATATGTGCAAAAGTATGGGACCCAGTAGACCTAGTTTTTGTGAGGGCAAGAGTTTTTTAAGTGATGACAAGTCTTACGGGGACAAAATATGTGATTATGTAATTATATATGAGATTTCTTCTTGGTGAATGGGAGAATATGGGATTCTTGGTGGCAATAGGTGTTCATAGCAAGTGTATTATTGTGTAGGTTTGGGAGTCATGAATTATGTGACAAGTATTATGTTATTTTGAGTGACATCAAATGACAACCCACATGATGTCAACTTCACCTCACCTTCCACAACTGTGGTGATCTGAAAACTGGCTAGGTACATCAATACAATTACACCTTACACCCCTCTCCCCACATGATTGATTTATTTTGGTTTGATGTAAGCATCTAGAAAATTCTATTCCAATCGTCAATAAAAGCCAGCTTTATAATTCAACAGTATATTGTGTGACAAGGGAAAAAAATTATATAACAGTTCAATACTTGTTGATTTAGTGTAGTATGATCTTTTAGAATATACATGTGCCAATTACATAAGGTTGCAGAGTCTACTATTGCTATTGTTATGTTTTAGACCTAACTATAGATGTGTTGGCCTTATCCTCATCCGAGTGGATGTAATCTAGTTAATTTTCTCCCACCTATTTATTCATTTTTAATCAAAATCTCACTCCAATGAAATGGTATTAGAACATTGGAATATAGCATGGGTTGGCCAATTTGGCCAATTTATATTCTTGTGTTTAATCCATGGTTATTTATATATGTCTAGTGGGTGTACAATTGTTAGGAGTAGTATTCTTTGGTCCTACATGGTCCATCCACTTGATCTTTTATATATGGGGTGTTTCACAACTGACATTGCAATTTGACATAGGGTGGATTTTGGATCTTCCATGAATTAGTGGACAAGTGACATGGTAGTGGTGTACTATGTGCATCAATGGCCTTGGGGTATTATTCGTTAGTCTTCGCAACTTTCAAATGGTGCACAAGGAAGAATACCATGTGATTGAATTGGACATGTCACCTTTTTTCTAGACTAGATTGGCTCCATCTTTTATAGGGACGTTGATGGAAATCAACAACCTGGACTATTTACCTACATTGTGTGTGCCACTAGTGAAAGCTAAGTTATTCTATATGTCATTGTTGGGCATGGATCCCCTATTATAGACATGTTATGTACTCAATGGAATGATAGTAATAAAGAGATAGGTCCATTCTATTCAAGTGGATGTTTAGGTTTTGTGGTGCTGATGCATGGGTATCTTTGTGTCTAAACTCCTGGTGCACGTCACTCCTTGTTGCACTTTATCATGTAGCCTTATGGTAGTAGAGGATTCATGAGTCTTTTGAAATTATAGTTCAATATATTTCACAAGCATCTACCTTGCAATTTTTAGGTGCTTAGATGTATGTAGCAAGGCCAAAAATAAAAAAAATCAAAACTCAGTCACCTTGAAAGAACCCATTTTCAATAAGACCCCAATTTGACACCTTGACATATATACCCTGGACATACGTTTAATATGGTTTTAATACCAACTACAACAAGCCATTAAATGAACGCAAAATGAACCCCTTCAAAATTTTGGACGCGATCCATCTAATACATGCATGTTGTATATTCCCAATCAATTATAAATATGTATTTAATGCAATTTCAATACACCCATAAAAATTGACCCTGGATGTTTCCCTAATACATGTGTGTACATGAATATGGATTACGAAACTATGCGACTAAGATTGGTGGTGTATGCAACTAATGGCAATTATAGGCTTGATCATGGATGTAGACCATCCTAGAAGGATGGAAGAAAAATTATTAGTTGCAAACTTAGTTGCATCATAGTTGCACAATAAACCAATCATGAAGTGTAGTCATAGAAACAACCACATGTAGTTGCAAACATCATTTAGTCACACATAGTTGGAGAAAGATGGGTTGCATCTCACCAGATTTCTTCTAGTGTGCATAATCTTCCAAAGTAGCACCAATTTGACGTACCTCTTCAAAGTCTTCTACTTCAAGTTAATTTAAGTGTATTGAATTTCTATGTTATGCCTTGTTCACATCCAGACCCATATGATTTTCATGGCATTTGTATCTGCTTGGCCTAATCTGTGGCATAATTGATGTAGCTTTCCACGTTGTGTACCTATAACCCATTTCAGTAAAGTCCAAGATACACATGTAAGATAAGGAACTGCATCATAAGCCCACACACCCATTTTCACCTTCTTGATTAACTTGACATGGCTAGTGAGGAGTTGTAGCATGGCCTTGGGCCCAAATCTAGTCAAAGTGCCAATACAAAAAGATCTTGAATATATGTAAGCTATTTGCAAAGGTCTATTGCAACACAATGGAAACCAAAATCCAATACTAAATTTTGGTTTGGTTTTTAACAATATAAAGGGATGCATTTTAATAATATAAAGGCATGTATTAAGGTCCACCATATTAAGCCTGGTATTAAGGGATGCATATTTATTATTAGGGCCCTTGATCCTAGCTTTATCTTGGGAGCATCATTCTAGGTCATCAGATTAGATGTGTCTAAATCTCTGGTTGTTTTTGCAACCATACATGTCAATTTGGTGCAGTCCAATGTCATTTATGTGGGGGCCATAACTCTTATGTGGACCACATGACACCCACTTGATTTTTTTACCATATTCTTGAGCCTCCCAAGATGTCCTACTATGCCACATATTTGTTGTATGAATCACCTTATGTTGACAACTACCACTACATTGTTTGCAGGTTTCTAAAGAGTTCAGACTAGTGCATCCAAAACACTGAATATCCAAAGAAGGTAAAGTCGCCATCTTTTACTCAAATATTGTCTTTTTATTGTTGGTTCTAGTCAGAATGCACTTGTGCAAATGTCAATGGAAGGTTTAAGTGCAATAGAATCCAAATTGTTGGATAGGTAGCACACTCAATACCCCTTGAAAAAGTTCCCGTTGTTAAGGTTATAGATTCAAGCCTATGTCAATTTGTCCTAGCCACTTATGAGAACATGGTGTGGATCCACTTGTTTTCTTTTTATTTCTTCATTTGCTTTATGTGTGTCCATATACTAGTCCTATATGTAGGTATTATGGGATGTAGAGGAGAGATTTTTGAGAGGCAATTAGAGAGGTTATTATAGAAGCTTTGCCCAATTATTGCTACCCCATGATTTGTGGGTCTACATTTCGTGGTAGGTTCTACATAAGCTAATCGACTATTAACCATACTATGTACCATGATCCTTCTACTGCCAAAAACTCTTTAAAGAGTCATTGCAAGGTCAAACCTTGGTCAGTGAGAGGCATTTCAATATGGAATGATTAAATTCCAATAACCAATCCCATTGATATTCTTTTTACATAGAAAGATCACAAGGGGATAAACTACAATGCCCTGAATTGTGGTTTCTAGGGATTGCATGTCCTATGTTCAAGGGAACCCCCCTTTTTTTTCCCCATTGGATAGTTTTCTTTTTGATTGCCATGTTACATTAGTCAAATATGATCACACAACCCTACAATGACAAGGCAAGACAAAAAGGTTTTGACTTGTTTGGTTGATTGCATGGTTTCATGTATGTGTAGGTGGTGGCCAACAAGAGAGCTAGATAGTCCACATTTGGTGGGTAGCCAATTACTGATCACCATTGCGTAGGTATCACTCGGGCAACAATGGCATGAGTGCACTACTCATGTGGCTTGTTCATCCTTGCAGTGCTTGATGATGTGTTCATCTACATCATCTAGCCATTACTTGTGAATGATATGGATCCCTTCCAAGAATTGAAAAGGTTGTGGGATGCGAGACTTGTATCAAAGGTTTAGAAGGGCCTAGCTAGTACTAATGTTTTTTGGCTTACCCACCAAGTAGCTAAAGAAGACGTTACCACATCTGCCCTTCCATTGTTTGTTGTAAAGGATACATTGGAGCCTAGTGCTTTGATGTATGACATCTGGGAATGATATGTCGTGGCATTGGAAGATGCTAGAGGTGGACGAGAGCTTGTAGTACATCCCCTATACACATTGCAAGTTCAGGAGCAAGAATGCTAATTCATGAGCCTACAAGCATGAACATAAGCATGTGAGCATGAACACATGAGCAAGAACGTATCTTTTTTAGAATATTTGTTGATAGGTAGGATAAAATCTTTGTTGACATGGAGGAATATTTTATGATGTGTCTATGGATGAATGATTTTTATGGATGAAACTATGAATGAAAAAATGAATGAACTTTATTATGAATGTTGCCAACAAATGTTATTTTTCTGAAAAATTGAACAAAAAAACAGGGTCGAAACAATTTATGTTAGTTTCTTTCAACACAAATCCACAAATGAAATGTTGAAGTCATAGTTTAGAACCATACTTCACATTTTTATAATATGAAATATCTTCAAGCTATGCAACATCTAAACCATGCAAAATGTTAAATTAAATCCAATAGACCTATCAAGATGTTAGTGATGTTTTGATGTGACTTAGGTATCCATTGCTATTGGGTTCTCGTCTACCATCTACACGTAATAACATGTACCCAAGTAGTTAATACATGTTACAAGCTACAAACTACTACTAGCAAGCCATGTGGAAGATGGAACATTCATACATAATAACATGTCCTAGTCATAGAAATTTGTGTGTGTATTATTCAATCTAAGTACATAAGTATCATTTTTACTAGGCTCATTAGTGAAAACTACTTCCCACCCATCCTAATATCTCCATCCTTTTCCTTGTCTCCTCAAACCTTTAGATATTTAAGCCTACGTCATTTTGGCAAGCCCATGGGTTTGGCAGGTAAATGTGTTGACACCCGAACGTGTTAGGTCTACTGAATAACACCCTATTGACCTTTAGTAAGACGTTTATTTAGATCAGCTATAATTTAATTCAGCATATAGATTGCCTTGTTTTGTCATTATAACAATTTTTTAAACTACTCCCTGCTCACCATTCGATAAGCACCATATTCCTAACATCATCCCCCCTTTAGGACCTTAATGTTCACACAAGGTCATCAAAATTGTAAGTAAATCTATTCCTTGCACGAAAGCACTGCTCGAGATCAAAAGATGTCAACAAGAGTAAAGAAGTCGTCAATATCATCATCAAAGTCAACCTTTAATGCAGACCTCTCCCCTAGAACTGTTTTTACCATAAACTTACGATAGGCCTTGTCTTTTCCAACAACTAATGGATGGGGCAAGCACTGTTGGAATTCACGTGGCCTTAGACTTATTGATTCCTTACGAAATTATCTTACCAGGTGATCTATTCTGAAAATGGCAACTCGCAATGTCGTGGGGGTTCTTCGTAGATGTGCTTTTGCACATGCAAGTTTGGCTGTTTTTAATGCACCCCAAAACTCCTTGATAGATTCAACTACAAGTCCAAAGGTGAAAACAATGGAAGGATAAGGAGTTGGGGAACGTTCATTGGTTCATAACACTTCAAAGGTAGAGAGGCATGTTGGAGCTCTAGGATGAGGATTAGAACAAGTGACAAGTAGGTCAATTCTTCACACGGACCTACACAAACCAAACAACAAGTTGGTTAGTGCATAATTGGAGCACTTTTGGTGCACAGATGAGTCACGGGCAAACATGGACTCACAAAACTCACCACGTCCCAGATTTGGGGGAAGCCACCACTTTCCCCTTATAATATTCTTTATGTCTGGCCACGGGGCCAACACCCAAATGTCATTATGTCCCAAGACTCCCAAGTTGGAGTTCCGAAATTTTCAAATTTGGGCTCCTGCGAATTTGAAAGCCCATAACTTTGTGTGTAGAACTTTGATTGAAATGAGGTCTGAAGAAACATAATAGCCCTTGTTGAGAACTTTTTGACGATATGTGGCAAGCTACCTACACGCAAATAAATCAAAGCAATTCCCGACTTTTAGTGGTCATGAATCAAATTGGCACTTTGACTTTCAACTTTTCTTTTGGTCATAACTTGTGTTTTAAGTATCCAAATGGGTCATATGAGTCCATTTTAGGCATCTGCGTTCAAAGAGCTTTCCAATGATATAAGGAAATCTTTAATCCAATGAATTTTGACACCTGAAATTGCCCTCTAAAAATTTGGAAGTCCATTAAAACTCCAACTCCCAAAGTGGAAGCTCATTTGGGAATGTGGGGGTTCATTCCCTCACATTCTCCTACATTCTTGGGAGCATGAAATGTGACTCTTGGGCTTCACTCTTGGCCCACACCTTTGCAAGCCCTCAAATTGGTCGTGAGCCTAAAGCTAGGGTTGCGACACTGTGAATGTTTAGAGTTTTGGTTCGAAAGGGAAAAAAAACACCAAATTGGGCCCCTAGGACATCATTTAAAATATCCTAAAGCGTAAATGCTTAAAGTGCCCTTGCATTATTCATTTAGATTTGATTTGCATGAATTATGATCAAAAGAAAGGGCGGGAGTCAAATTAAGAATTTGACTCCCGACCACAAACCCCTTGAAAGCAGGGGTCAAATGAACTCCGATTAGGGTGTGCTATACACCATTGGAAATATTTTTTTAAGGGCTATAAAATATTGCCATCAAGTTTTTCCACAAAAAAAATTTTGATTTGAGAAATATATGAACGTCTAAAGTTTTAGGACAACAAAAGTCCCAATTTTAGAACTCCCATTTGAGAGTCTTGGAGAAAAGTCACATTTGGATGTAGTCCTCGTGGAGAGGCACAAAGTATAATATAGGGAGGGGAGTGGTGCCTCCTCCCAAAGATTGCGGGTCATGTAAAACATGTGCTTGAGGTTGTCCTTACTAAATTTGTCACATCACTTCCATTCAACTTGCCTTCTTTTCTTGGTTGTGCACATTGATTTCATCTTAAACTCACATTTGTGAGTTCATCTTAATCTCATCTTGGAGCTCCAACATGCCTTCCTACCCCTGAAATGTTGTGAGTTAAACAACGTGCCTTAATTTATTTATTTTGGTTGTTTCATTCTAGGACCCATGTTTGGGTTTCTTAATGAGTTTGGGGGTGTGTCATAAACCATTTTGATAGCTAAAACACTCTCAAAATCCAATGGCATATGCTTCTCAAAAATAAAAGGCCATAAAACCTTTAAAATGACTTCTAACTATAAGCTATGACTAGGATAACTTTATTAATACCTTATTTCTATAGTAGCAATTGTGTTGGTTGCTGCAACTTGTTGGGCCTTTTTAGTTTGGAGCTTCTCAACATTGGTTGGTCTTGCATTTTGTTTATTTCCCATTGGTCAATTGCCACTAATTCAGAAGATAATTTTTTAGATCCTATAAGGTCATAATGTGAAGGATCCCCATTAAACTATATCCACATAATTTGTTCTTAATTACAGTTGTAGCTTGATTATCAACCTTCGCATAACTATGACCCAAGGAGGACTCCAACTAGGAAAATGGATTAGGGCTACCACATACCTCCAAATTCACATATATTTGCACAATGGACAATCCTGCAATGAACTTACCAATTAAGATTCTCTTTGTAAACAAAAATGGGTGGTTTTTTTTTACTTTTGATGGAAAAAAAACTTGGATTCAAGTAGCTTGCAAGCTTCATTAGAACATAGTCAACAAAGGTTTAAAACATAATTTTCTGTAGGAAAATAAAATGGAATTCTTTTTTTGAACTTGTTAAAATATATCCCAAATTATTCTTAAGTGCATCATGGTAATGATTTTTTGAACTTGTAATTGAAAACAATAGAAAATGTGTGCTTTTCAACAAGTGTGACAACTGCGTAGTTTTTGCAAAGTATGTTGAAAGTACATTAAAAAAATTATTATTATGAAATATTAATCTTTTAAAAACATTTTCACATATCATATAGTGCACTCATATAATTTTAAAATAAATGGCCAAATATTTCACATACTTAACTATTTTTGTTTTCATGCAATTGCAATTTTTGCATGTGTGTGACTACTTTTTTGGCATACTTTACCATGCCTTTGCCTTATTATAAGTGACATTTTGTACCTTGCAAGTCATTCTCCTGTTTTGGGTATTCTTGACATAATATACTATTTTTTTATAGTGTGAAACTACGCTACATTTTCCAACAATTGCGATTTTGCATCTACTATGGCTTTTGTTTCAATTTGTTGAATTGCAACCTAATCTAATTGTCTCTATAAACTTGGAATCACCATGTAATTCATGTTCATCTTTGTTCCACTATTATTCTTGGTCAATAAATTATTGTATATTCAAACCTTTACGACAACTATTTTGCTCATATTTCAATATTAATAACCTTTCAACCAATTTTAAATTTGTAAAAGTAGAAAAATAAATTCCACACAACAACCTCTCTATACTTTTAACAAAAACAACAAAACAAAAAAATAGTAAAATTTTGATTTTTTACCTCAAATTCATCTTGGGGATGGTTGTCAAATGGTAAATGATAATTAATTTTTACTATTTTAATTTTAATTTTTGTACTTTAACATATTTTCATTAAGACTATTAGCATCTGTAACAATAAAATTGTAGAAAATAGAAATTAGATTTATCAAATTGATAAAAAAAATCCATATCTATGCTAGAATAATTTTTGCAATGAATTAAAAACAAAAGTCAAAGCAATTTGGAATTGAAAATAGAAATCCAAAGCAAGTACAAACATCATCATATGTTTTCCCATAAAAATATCTCTTTTCCTAGCTTTAGCATAAGGTCTTAAAAAAACTACAACAACATCTAATGATTCAAAATCAAAATTCCTCCAAAGTTAATTTCCAATTTCCTGCCATGAGGCAATTCAAACTACCCTCTCTTATGTTGACCTAATTAGTCTAGCCCCATTATGTCATACAATGACAACACAATTCTACCTTCAACAAAACCTTTCCTAAAACCTCACATTGCATAACTAGAATATTATAAGGAGGTAAACATCATAGGTAAGTAAGTAGATATTGTAAGTAGTTATTACATAGATAGGTATGTAGATAAGGCATTTGGTGGCTACTACATAGATAGATACATGTGAATGGTTAGGATGTAGCTAACCACTATGGTTAACTATGGGATAGGAATACAACAACAAAATGATTCCATCTACATGTGCCTTCCATTATTATGAAGATGTTAATGGGTTCATTCTATTTAAAATCAAATCCTACAACACCACTTCTAACAATGCCTGACATGAAAGAATATTTCACATGTCATTTAAATTATAAATTTTTTTGTCCTCCAATTACATTAAAGAATAACGGTGCATTAGTTTAACAATCCCTACAATGGTTGAAACCTTACACATCACCATGTCAACTAGTGCGCATAGTTGAAGCCTAGTCAAAGCCTCATCATCAATACGTGGCATAAAAAGGTATCATCAGCTTATTCTAGTGTCTTCACAATTTTTTGAAAGGTTGATGCTACCATGGACCAATCTAAAAATGTATTAGGTAAAGGGATGGATGGGTATTACCAAGTTTGGCCATCAAATTCTAACACCCATTGCATCCATGAACTCACCCAAGGATATATTGTAAATCAAAATTGACAATACCAAACCACCAAAATTGACAACACCCAACCCATTATTTAATGTTAAAAACATGAAAATTATTCATAAAATTCATAAAATTATTATAATATTACATCAAATGCAACCTCCAAATCACATCGTAAGGGAGTTTAAATAGGCATCCTTTTCATTGAATGATGCATGTGTGCAATGCAATTAATTACAAAAATAATTGTCTAAATAAGCATTATGAGAAATTGTGTCCTATGCAATTGTAAAATGTTATTTGCAATGTTCTAGTTGCAAAATACATTTTTTAGTTGCATAGGACAAGTTGCAAAGGATATGATTTCTCATAGTGAAGATAATATATGCGACCAATTGTGAATAATAATATAATGAGATGTTTTTATGTTTTAATATGTAAATAAGTAAAACAAAATAAATCAACTTCTCTAATGCTTCAATTGCACTTGTTAAAAACATGAAAAATACCCATACAAAGGGATTACCTATGGGCACACATTAAAACAAGCTATGAAAAAAAGAAGGTTTAAAATCAAACATGAAACACACAAAACCATAAATAAAAACATGAAAACTCTAAACAAGAATACAAAATGTGCAAAATGTAAGTCCAACCATAATTTTATTATGACAAAGTGTGAAAACATAAACATGAAAAAAATAAAACAAAGTTATGGTGCAAGATCATATTTTAAAGTAGTATTGAACATACTAAAGATAATGGGAGGTCTTGTTTATTTATACCCTTTTGGGGACTTGATTCAAGGAAGTTTCTATGGATGTTTTCATATGTGTACCATCCAAAAACATTCTTGAAAACCTTTTTAAAAAATGAGTGAATTACAAATAAATTACACGTGTATCACAAATGAATTAGAAATGAATTATAAATTAATGACAAGTCAATTATAAGTTTGTGATGGATGAAATTCATCCATTTTGAATGAAAAATGGATGTTCATGAATGAAATTATCAATGATTATGTTGGTGGGTGCAAATGACATTTAACAAGCCAATGTGTTTACTTTGCATTTACAAATATGATCCTTTTTGGGGTCCTTTTGCCAGAAAAAAAAATATTATCTTTTTTTCAAATGAAATATTCTGAAGCTTATAATTTATTATATTTATAGTTGCCCCAGTGTGTCATATTTTTTTAAAAATAAAATTTAAATAAATATGAATTTCTAAGGATGTGAAAAAAATGAAGTGTATGAAATAACATTAATTTACGTGTCATGGCATTGACACAAAGGTGTAGATGAGTGAGAGTTGTGGAGCCACTAGTTTCAAAAGTTACATACCATCAAGTAAAAGTGAAACAAAAGGCAGATGATGAAAGTTAGGTTTTCTCAATTAGGGTTCTAAGTTGAACATAAATAATTACATTGCAATTTCTATTTTTGACTTTACTTCTTGGTTTGACTAAAGTTTAAGAATAATGTTTCCTTGAAGAATGGGGTTTTCCAGATTTTCCACACGCTCACCAATATCATGCATGGAATTATTTTCTTTGAGATAGGAATTCATTAATTTTTTGACATTTTGTCTATTGTATGTGATTCCATTTGCCATTTGTGTCAATAACATTCTTAATATTGGCAAATTTTCACTATTAAATGACATCACAAATTAAAATTTCAAAATGAACTCTATTCAGGTTTGTAATTGCTGGAATTCCAAGAACAATAATAATAATTTCCAAATTTCTATATTTGGTTTCAAGAGGTAATAAAAAAATATAGGATGCTTAAATTTTCATTATTTTCACATATTGTTAATGGCTTAATATTTTTTCCTACATCACAAATTGACCCCCCAAAAAACACATTGTATGTCTAGATGGATTCATCCACCATGTAACCATGACAACCCAAGGGAGATTCCATATTTTACCCTGAGTTTTCTTTTAGGTTCAAATGCTCTTTCAAATGCTTGTCATTGGCAAATTGAACATCATGAGTCTAGCAAGTTGTGTACAAAGTTCCCAATGATGTAGCACAATCTCTCCCGAGTATTAGTTACGCCCAACAAATGAACATTGGTTAAAGTTAGTTCCCACAAAGTTCCTAGTGGCGTGACATAGTCTCTCCCAAGTGCAACTTTCATCAAATAATATGACCATTGGTTGAGACTCATGGCCACTTTAGATGAGGGTCCAAGACCAAAAAATGGCAAATCAAGGTGAAACTTGCATGGCACCATTTTGGAGGGAAAATCAATTGGTTCCAACCCAAAAAAAAAAAAAGGAGCTAAAAAGGAGAGCTCATGATTTGAAGAACCAAGATGCAATGTAGGGTCCAACTCAAGGATTGATTTAATTTGCTTCAAATGAGTCAAAATTGGTTCATAGGAATTTGGACCTTGAACCCCTTCTAAAGTGAGCCTCAACTCCCACAACTTGATCACTGCTTGGACTCAGCTTCCACAAAGTTCCTAATGATGGTCAGACTAGGCTCCCAGCCACCCAACCCTCACCACCCAGTCAAATTCTCCTTCAGGACACTACCAAATACCTTACCCTAAGGTCAGTCTTGTCATTAAATAATCCTCAAAATAGTGGAATGAATTTTTATGAAAATATGAAGTTGACATGTTGAAAATCATCATAATTATCATAGGCTGCATTCTGAATAATTTCACTACTCATGTGACAATATCATAATAGATCATGGAAAATTCAATAATTTCAAAAATTTAAGACGAATTAATTTTTTGAAAAAAAAAAATTGTTTTGTCAATGTGGAAATTGACCCTAGGCTATGGTACTTGGTTTTCCAAACACTAATTGGACTCGACTGAAAATCATGTTTCATGGTTGCCTCTTATTGTCTTAAGTTGTGGGTTTATGACAGAGAAAAGGTTATCTGCTAAACACTCCCTATGATCTTTGGGGGTGTCAGTGTAACGCCCTTTGCGACCCCTCCCCCCCCAATGGTTCTTAGCGGGTGTCAGTGTGATACCCGTTGTCAACCCGCATGGTTTTTGTGCGGTGTCAGGGTGACACCCTTTGCAACACCCACACGTTCTGCTGCAGGGTTTGAATGATGTAAGTGCTATAAAAAGGTGAAAGCAATTACAAACCCCAAACCTTCAGCCACCCGGATGGAACCAGACCCCACGATACCAGTAAAGACCTGGCCTGTCTCTTGAATGGTTGTGGGATCAGAACTGGTGAGCATTGCAGGACGTTGCAGGACATGCTCAAGAATAAGGATGATAATAAAGATCTTGCATTGCACAACTATGCAGGACATCATGCACAAAGTTCGTTCGGGGTGTTTTCCATCCACCAACCCCAAGCTCGGGATGGTTATCTATCTATCAACCCACTCCATTTTTCACCAAGCAGCATGGGAGGGACAGAGTTGATTTGCAGGGGTTGGTATGTAAGTAAGAATGAAGGATCTGGAAATACATAATTACTCTTATCATCAGTGTTGATGTTGTGGCTTGCTGCTTAAGCATTACTTCAACTGTGTGATTTCCACTGGTTTAGAAGGAGAGCATGAATGACTCCCAGTCAGAAGATTGTTCATTGCTGAATTTTAGAGTTTTCCTTATCAGACCTGTTTTCAAATGGATACAGTTACAAATGGCAAAATTGGGTTTTTTCATCATATCTGTAATCTGTCAACACCAGGGAAGGAACTCCAAGTGTGTATCATCATCAGATGGTCCTATATTATATTGAACAAGATCATCATATAGGAGGCACTAAGCTAGCTAATACAACTCTGCACACACAATCACAGACCACACCCATCACTACCAAAAGAAATGGGTATATGTGTGCATCACAGCATAATATAATAATGCCCCCCAAGATGAAAACCCAGAGAAAATTCAAATATGGGTCTGAACATTTGGCCAAACCTTCAGAAACATTATCTGCAACTAATTTTTTCCTCTGTCTAGAAAACTTGGAATTTATAGTTGCTGAGAAGATCCCCTGAAAATTTGGCTGGCACCCTCATTCCATTTCACACTGCTCCCATTATCAATGAAAACCCACAACTCCTCCCCCCCCTCCCACTTCCCCTCCCCCAATTAACAATGATTTTGCAAATGGCCCAGATGTCAAGATTCACACTTGCACAACAGACTCAAAACAGTTGGGGCAGGGACGCAATCCTTGGGAGGTTCATAAGCAAATCGCCTGTGGAGTTGTTCTTGCTAAGGCATTGCATCACTGAGTTGAATGAAGAGTCCAAAATGGCATTGCACTTGGGTAGCCGGGGACTAGTCTGCTGCTCCCTTGTAAGACCTATGAAATCCTCAATCCCAATGTCAACTTGACCATAATTGGTCCCGCTGTCTGTGTAGTATCCGTAGTGTACATCAGGTGCAAAACCCTCGGTTTGAGGGTAGCTGGCTGGCCCTGTGGAAAAATCTCTGGCCAAGACAGCTTGCATGGAGCCCATCTTTGCGGCAACTAAGATAGCCTGTTCATTAGACGAAGTAGCCGAAGAATCTCCAAGGAGGACCTGTGCAATCTCATCCAGAATCTTTCGATTCAAAGCAGCAACATTGCTGCCATCAGATAAATCATCCAAGGATGGCTTCAGGTCATGCTCATCATAACACATGGGTGACATGTAAGTATTCATAGTGCCAAAGGGAGCAGAAGTTGGGAACTCCTCATTTGTGTAATACTCCTCACTGTCACTATTACCACCCTCATCACTGCCCCGAATCTCCACCACTGCCACAGAGACAATTAAAAGTTCAGCTTAGTATACGCGTTCAGCTTCCTAATATTAGGGATACCACATTATTGCACACATGAAATCTCATCAACAAAACATGTGCAGTGGGAAGTCAACCACCACCTGGCATAAGTTCATGAAAGAAAAAGGTAACCTTCAGAAGCAATGTCCAAAAGTGGATAGGATACCCATACAAACTACCATCACAAAGGTAAGATACAGTACCAGAAGTTGGGGAAGAGATATCACTCATATGAATGTCCATTGCTCCCATATCGGCTTCTTGCTCAGGAAAAACCCCTGTCCTATTACACATCCCTTGAAGAGATGAGTAAGCAGACAAGGGTTGGTAGTACCCTTCAAAGACATTTGTCGAAGGGCTCAAAGTCTTTGAAAGATGCAGAGGAGAATGTCCTGCAAACATGGCATCACTCTGGTCATAGAGAGGGCTTGGCCCAACGCCAAGTGTTCCCTCCACCAGGGCCTTCAGGCGAGGATCACATTGGACCAGCTTCTCATAGTGTTTGTTGAGCACACCCTCTGGAAACTGCAGGGAATGCCGCCTGCAATGGAAACAAACCAATGGTGATTAACTGCACAGCAAAAAAAAAGAGCAAGAAAAGGCACATTAAGATGTCTGGCAATTGCGCAGCAAAGATTTGAATAGTCTGTCCACCCTTTTGTCTTTAGTTGCAATTCCAAAGACTAATTTGAGATTCTGTAAAAGTGGCGCGGAAAGTCTACAAGGTTCTAGCTGCCATACATGTAGTACTAGCTAGGCCAATGGTTAAATGTGCCTGCACATGGAGTAGACATAAGAAAAAGTAACAATATTGTGGAATCTTGAAGACAGTTGTTGGTTCAGCACTAGTATGCCAACTACAAGTATCTCATTATTTAAAAGCTGCCAGAAGATTACTTACTTGCAGGTAGTTGCTTGTCCCCCCGTAAAGTCAGAAGTAGCCTGCCACAGAGTGTGCTTTCTTGGTTGGGGGTTGGTTTCTTTGAAAAACAGAGGAGGTCGAGATACCTGAAAATAAACATACCAACTCAATATTCAATCAAGCATTCACCAGCAGACCAACATTATTACACCACCCATGATGTGAAAGTCCAACATGCATCTTGCATCAGTTCAAGATCAGATCTGAGTTCGACATGCATCTTGCATCAGTTCAAGATCAGATCTGAGTTCGACATGCATCTTGCATCAGTTCAAGATCAGATCTGAGACCAACATGCATGTTGCATCAGTTCAAGATCAGATCTGAGACTTACATGCATCTTGTATCAGTTCAAGATCAGATCAAAGACCAACATGCATATTACATCAGTTCAAGATCAGATTGGAGAGATAAGAGTTCATACTAGAATCTCAAGAGATCCTGGAAGGCTCTCTGGACAGGTTGCCTTCATTGCTGAGATGTCGGACCATTGTATTTCAATCTTGCTTTTCAGTCCACTGTCCAGCACCTCCCACACAAGCTTGCGCTTTGCATAATAGCATTTCGCGACAAGATCTCCCTCATACCTTGACACACGCTGCATACCAACACCATGGTCAAATTCCCAACAACCTGATATTTAATGCTCATTGCATGAACTTGATCTACAAGAGCCAATAACAGACTGTGACTACTCCCAAGCATGAAGGATTATCAGAACAGGACTATTGCATCAGGTGGCAAGATTTTTCTCTATTCATACATGACCCTCACATACATACTGACAATGTATGTTTGATGACTCAGAAGTCCTACCTCCCATGTCCCAATCTTTAGTGTGGATGCTGGAAAATTCGATGCTTTAAGCTTGTCTTGTACAGTGGATCCAGCAGGAGCTGAACACTTTTCAATTTTCCCACTTTTGCCAATTCCTTGCTCAATCATTTCACAGTTCGCAGCATCAGATGCAGTAGTCCTGCTGCTGTGTGCCAATTGCAAGGTGATAAGATCCAATAATGAAGGAGTCTTCTTGAGGGTCAAGCCCAGAGGGCTTGGCTCCTCCAAAGGGTCACAAGGGCTGGCAGAGGGGACAGACACTGGCATAGGTGGAAAAATCCGACTCATTTTCCTCGTGAGGGAGTATTGTGAATCATCAGACTTATTCAGAGAGGGCTGTTCTCCTCCTCCACTTCCCTGAAGCAGGATTGCAGAGGACAAAGATGTGGCCAGTGATGGCTGCATGTGACTCTGCACGAAAAGAAAGAAAAGAAGATGACCCAATGGCAAGATCGATTTACACTCCACCCGACACAGACAACAGCTACATCTTCAGTAAAATCTTGTCAGGAGGCATATACACAATAGGAGACAAATGTACTGGAACAACAAAACAGAACCCAAGCTCCCCAAAGCTCACAAATCAAAGAGACAGAAAAATGGAAAATCTGCAGGAAGAAAAAGTCATCTTCTTACCTGTACTGCAGCAGCAGCAGCAGCAGGGAGAGAGTCATGGAGCTTGGAGCGCTTGCGACCATGTAGATAGAAGTCAAACTCCTCCTCACCCTCGTCTCTTCCATCTCCATACAAGTGCGGCTCTGGCTTGGGAGCTGCCAGAGATGATGGCACTTGGAGAACCTGCATCATGCTGATGGGCCGACCCACAAACTGATTAGTAACAACAAACCCTCCTCCTCCTCCTCCACCATGGCTTCGCCATTCCTGTACAGGAGGTACAGCCGTTGAGACTGCACCAGAGCTGCCCAGCAGGGAGGGATCTGTCACCACCGTCCCTGCAGACCTGCTGCTGTACTTTGTCTGCGTTGCTGCAGGGACTTCATATGCCACCATTCTCCAAAGAAGAATTCTTCACTTCTTTTGCCCTTTGTTTGCCAAGGAGAACGGCCGTGTGTGTTCCGGAACACAAGCCAAAGGTATGGCAAACTGTCTGCCCCTTCTTGCTTCTTGTGTCCCTCCCCCTTCTTTGCAACAACAGAAGAGCTCCGCTCCGCGTTCTCACTTTGCGGCGGCAGCACGACGAGACAAAAGAGTAGAGTTCTCACCCCGTTTGCACGCCCTGTTAGCGAAACAGATCTTCCACCCCTTCTACTAAGATCAACCAAGTGCGGCGACGAGAATCGATAGGTGCACGCAGCATCGCCTCCGAAAGAGATGAGGAAACAGAAGGAGGAAAAGACAGAGCGCACACCCGCTCTTGACTGTGGAGATTGCTTCTCACCTGAAATCAACGGGACCGTGCGCCACAACCATTCTCTGTCTGAAGAGAGAGGGAAAAGGAAACACGACAAGACAACGACAGAAACAGAAAGACCACTCTTTCTCTTTACTTTCTTTCTCTCTCCAATTCACGAGCAAACAGAAGAGGAAGGAGCGACAATGAAGAGACAAGGAACGATCCAGAAGATCACAAAGAAACGCAGCGAAAAGAGAGCCGGCGAAATTTTCACAAAAAACCTCAAGAAAATAGAGCCAGACTCAGCAGATCTTATCGCGAAAACAACCGCAAGAAGAAACAAAGTCGCTGGAATCGGCAGCAAAACAACGAGTCCCTCCCTCCCTTGAAAAAGCAGCGGCGGCGGCCAAACAGGTCCCTGGAATCGGCAACGAAATAACGAGTCGAAACAGCGGCGGCAACAGCGGCCACCGAGAACTACAACGGACAAGAAGAAAATCTCAAGAGAACACAGCCAGAATCAACAGATCTCGTCACACAAACGACGGCAACAAGAAACAAGTCCCCTTGTATCGGCAACCAACAAACAAACAAACAAACGAGTCTCTCGATCGAACGAAACAGCAGCGGCAACAACGAGTCCACCGGTTCCTTCGAATCACCCGTACGAGTTTTGCAAAAGAAGAAGAAGAAGGAAACAAAACAAAACAAAAAAACACTAAAGCAAACCCCAGAACCGAACCAGTTGCTTCTCAAAACCCTCCGAAAGCCTGCTTCGGCCAGGAAACACCAGAACTCCGAACCCCCAGAACACTCGAAACCAAATCAAAGATCACAGCAGAACACATGCATGCACACGTCCAACACCAGAGTAGCAACCAGAACGAATAGCGACACCGCGAGAAGCACAGCGATGGAGCGAGCGAGCGAGCGAGAGAGGGAGAGAGAGCGACAGCGACGAGACAGCAAGAGCGATGGAAGAAAGGGGAAAGGAAAGCTACAAACTGCGGGCTGCGGCCTATTTGTTGAACATGGGGATGGGATATGGCCCACAGGCCATGATGAGTCATTATGCCACCTATGGTAATAGTTCCATCATTGTAACACGCATACATGTAGGGAACGTTTCGCATACGGGCGGTGCAATACGCATGTATTATACATAGCGTATTCATGTAGCCATCTTTCGTACATGGTATGTATGTCCTTGTTGTTGTGTGAATTGTATATTAAAAAAACATACGAAATACAGTTCTTATTATTATTATTATTGTTGTTACTGTTATAATTTTTGCAGTGTAAGTTACAAAGTCATAATTGAGTGGGGTCCTATCCAATGATTTTTTGGGGACAAATTTTGTCTCTTTTTCAACATATAGATTGGGGAATTTTTGGAAATTCATTTTGGGTATACTCTTAAAATTCGACTAATTTTGCTTTTTTTTTTGGCCAAAACATTTATATCAAAAATTTGAAAAAAAAACCTTGGTCTTATCTTATCTTTGACTAATTAATTTTTAAAGATATAATATGCAGTTTTTTTTTTTAGGGGGCGAAATTTCTCCCAAATTTTGACCTGAAAAATATGATTTGAACCTGTACAATGGATTTTCCATTGAAAAAATGGCCTAAATTCCGCCACATTTTTGAAAAAAAAGAGGTTTGCAGCCAGATTTTTATTATAAGTTCCAGTAGGTAGCCAAAAATATAGAAGGATCCTGTTTTTTTTTTTTTCTACTTTCATATTTAGTCTGTAGTGAAATCTGGCTAAATTATCTTATGGACGATCGCCACTTCAGCTACATCACAAAATTGAAAAAACAAACCCCTGGTACCCAACCGCCAACATTGCATTTGTTTCAGCACAAGATTCTAGCCAATCATGGTAGCCTTAGTTTTTTTTGGGACATTATTATGGTGCATTCACACTTAATGTTAAGTCAATGTTGAATGAAAATCTAGGTGGCATCCTAGGTGGCACCCAATGTTAAATGGACAATAGCTTAATGTTAATTGAATGTTTTGCTTAACATAAAATGTTCATGGTAAGTAAATGTAAGTCCTAAATGACTAGCATGGTGTTAGGGGACTCAACACTAGAATCCCTACGACCAAGTGTGAATGCACATTTAGAATGCCAACCTAGAGTGGAAGTGAATGGCAATATGTTGTTGATTTTTCAAAGAGAATTTTTAGAAAATGAACTTGAAAATGGATTTTTAAAATTTTAAAACAACCTTGGAATGAAATAAAGTGAACTCCTATTTTGAGGAATTGAGTGCAAAGTGGGTTTATTTTTCCCATGTTGCCTTCCATATTCCATAAGCATCCCTCATGAGAATCTCTCAAATCTTGATGCTCTTATTGGCTATCAAGTTGTAAGTTACAACCCATTACCTTCAACCTCCCATTCAATATCAACCTACTAGTTACCACAAAGAACCACATTGGGTTTTCTCATTGGTTCAATTCTATAGCCTTTTGCCACTTGAATGAAAATTTCATAATTGTTCTTTACATGGATGAGAAGATGGAATCTCAATTCTTGACAAGGGGTGATTATGTGGTTCAAGTAGTCAAGGCATGAGAGCATTATTTTACTTATAACATGTTTTCTAATTTTGAAATGTACTTATAGGTTTTTTCCTCAATAAATTTTAGAGGTACAAGAATAATCAACTTATAAAACTTGACCTAAATTTCAACTTGTTTGGATTGAGGCCAACCATGGCCTCGTTGCTTGTTATTTGCAACAAGTTACTAATGCATGGAAAGAACGATGGAAGATAAAAGGGTGGCATTGGGCCTTATGAGAAGAAAACATCATGTTTAATTGGATCCCTAAATGGGAAAAAAAAGTAAACAATTAATAATGAATATAGTTTCTCTCTTCTTATGGGCCATTTTGCTAAGGGTTTTCCCCAAATTTTGTTTTGTTTGCATTTATAACTTTTTTGTGCATCTTATCATTTAACTTATTGGAATATGTTGCATTATCCTTTGCCATACAAAGATCTTATTACATTTTTTGCAACTTTCTACACATGGTCAAAAAAATCATACAATATTTATTTTTAGGGTGAAGTTTTCCTTAAATTTGATCTCATAATAACTTGTGATTTGTGCATTATATTGAAAACACTAAAACAATTGACTATGTGGGTGTATTTAAAGACAAATGGCACAAGGAATGTGTCAAAAACATGTTTATGAATATGATCACAATGTCAATATAAACAATCTTTTGTCATTAGAAGAGCTTCATATATTCATTTCAAAGTTTTAAATATAAGAGGAGTATTTTATAACTCCTTCATCCTATCACATTTTTTTAGTATTTCAAATTTTCTTTCTCTCTCACATGAATTCAAAGTGCTCCACAAGGTTGTTAGAAGACTATGATATTTTTCGAAAACAAAAACTTTCATTACAAGAAAAATGAATATGAATGAATCACCTTTAAAAGAATTAAAGTTCTTCATGAAGGTGATAGAAATATGTTAAAAAAAAGCTTTAAATTAGATAAAATATGTGATTCCAAGTACCAACGATTTTATCAATGATTTCAAAAAAAAAAAACATAAACCAACCATTCAAACCAATACCATTCACAAAGCTTATTTGTAATTGGAAACACATCTAGTACATGTGTTGACAAAAATAATAAAACAAACAATAGATGGTTCAATTGACACTGTTTTTAACCATGGTTGTTAATTGCAAAAAAATATTACAAGAAACATGTAAACTATTTTCATTTCATTTTGGTGTCAACCTCATCTAAAAGGTCATTTGAAGGCCTTCGAGATAGAAGAAAATATCAAATCAACACACATACTCAATTTTGTCCATGTACAATCATTGGAGGAACCTAGTTCTCTACTTGCACAAATTCAATTCATTTAACTTATCATTCCCTTGACAAATTACAACATTCATAAGGCCATGCCTTTAAAAATGAACCACAACTCAACATAGCTATCAACCCCACAAAGGTCAAATATTAAGCACTTTGTTTATTGAAATTAGGTACCAACTAAGGCATCGTTATGCAAATTTGCCAACTAAGGATTGCTAGACCTAGAGAACTACATATCATCAATAATCGATACTTTGCTCCTCTCTACCATATGTTTGATTCCATAAAGACCTCCCCAATGAAATCCTTAGTGTTTTCTTCTAAGATGACACACAATATAAATATAAATAGAGTGTACATAAAACAATGGTTTTGTCTTTCATGAAAAAAACATTGAAACATTTTTTTAAAAATAACAAATTGTTTCATTTGTTGAAGTCGAACAACCAATAGCCTTGGACCAATCAATAATTATAATGTGGAAAAAAAAAACACAACCATGTGCGATTAGAGATGTACACATGCAACATTACTTACGACCTCCTTTCTTGACCAAAGAATAGTCTTTGGTTGAAAGTAAGATACCAATGCACATTCCCTTGCATGTCCAAAAACATGGACTCTCAAAATGCATGTTAAAAAATTATCCCTTCCACGTCAAAAGAAATGCAACAATAAGTGCATGTCCTTTACATGCAATGTGTAAATATTAATTCACTAAACAACTATTAAAAAAATTTAAAGCCATCAATTTGAAAAATCTCATTGGCCAATAAATATTACTTTGCACCTAGGCATAATGACACTATTACAAAATTTAAATGTCAATCTATTTAAATTAACCTTTGGGAAAAATTGAAGTTCCCATTTTAGAAATCCCATTGGCCATTCATGTTTTTTTCATACTTAAACACAAGCTCATTCCACAAACCCTACATATTATTTATAATAATATTATAACCCTTGTTTGCATACAAACAAAGTTTCAAAAACATGAAAATGGGGTTTTTAAGAAGTAAAATGTTCAATTAATTGTTGTGAAGCTAATAGACTTCATTCTAAGAAAAAAATGGGAAAATCAAATAAAAGAAAGGAGGCAAAAAAAAATGCGGTTCATCGTCTAACACAAATAAGTGAATAATTTCGAGATCAAGATCAAAACCAATAGACATCCTTTAGCTACCTATGATGAATAAAATATTTAAGGTGGTAATTTGGCGAAAGGTCTAGTTGAATGGAAGAAGTTGATAAATAACCAACCCCATTCTATTGCTTGATTTAAGATTGTGCATGCTTATAACTTTTGGAGCATAGTTGAAACCTTTTCTTTGGAACATGTGGTGAGGACCAATAGTGGAGACTATCTAAGCCTTTCATTCAACACACATTGTTGGCATAAACATGTAAGAAGTCATCAAGTTGTTTATGTAAACAATTGAAGATCTATTACCAAAGGGAAGAATTGGTCTCCCAAATGGTGATTTTGATCATTTTGTTCCTTTGTGTTGCTTTTGATGTTGTGAAACCACATGTAAAAGACGTTCAACCCAAGAAATCTCCATGGGTCATATTAGCAATGGCAATGTTTATAAAGGTTTAAACCCCATCCTTAGAAAGGACAATGTCCACATGGTGTTCGGATGTCTAGAATGTGGAAAAAAGAACAATGTGTAATTAATCATGAACCATGATATCCTACCTCCTTTGGAATGGATGCAAAAAATCATGAATGGCATCATGTGTCCCAATGAACTCATTGCCATGTGGACATCATAAAAAATGGATACACGTGGGATCAATGGGATGAATTGGTAGATTATTGTAATACCTAGGTGGTTTTGGCAATTTTTAACTAAATAATTAATTTAATCCAATTGCCAAAAATTTAAGCTACTTTTTAATTCTAAATTTTTTGACATATGTGTAATGCATGAAATAAAATTCATTAATATCTTCAAGAGATTCCATTACATTAGTGGTCAAATGGATGTAAAATAATTAATTTGATTAAGCAAGTCCTTGGTTCAAAATTGGTTGGCAACTTGAATGTGTTTTTGAAAATTTCAGTAGAAAGTTCTGAATTTTTTCTAAAAATTTCAGCAAAGTTGAAAATAATTTAATTTTTGCCAAAGCACCTAGGTACTATAGTAGGATTAAAGGATGGGGTAATCCAACGGAAGAGATTGCAAATAGTGAATGAAACATTAGTACCATTGGTTGAATTATGAACTAAACACTTGAGCTTGGGCATTACCATGAAAGGATGCAAGCTTGATGGACATCAAACATTTTATTAAAATTTTCCAAAAAGGTGTGTTGGTGTAAACATTTTGAAGTGGGTCCTAGAGGTGTTCAATTTATTTATTGATAAAGTGTTCAAAGGAAGAAAAACAACCATGAACTTTTAAGGGTAAAAAGTCCCAAGTTATTCTGAATCGTTGTTGGAATGGAAGGGTATCGAAGTCAATGTGAATCAAATTCTCCAACATAAGAAGACAATGATCAAGCCAAAATCAAGAAGCTAGGGATGAAGCAATTAAGGACCAATTCCCTAAGAATGTAATAAGGATAATGGCAACATTGGAAATGAAATCAATACCTTCTAAAAAGATGGGACGAAAGGCTTGTTGATGAACCAAATTTTCTTTGGGATAATCAAAAGATCCTAGATTTATAAAACATTTGGAAATTCAAAATAAAGATAGGTCAAAAGGGTGCAAACAAAATACAATGAACCAACATGATTATTTTTAAAAAGGACTACATGTCATTTTTCCCAAAAACAAATTTCATACAAATGAATTTTGGAACAATTCTTTTGCAACTTGTTATAATATATGCTTATAATTGTCCTAGTAAATGACATTTTTCTTTAATGATTTTTGAATAAATATGAATTTTTTAACATGTTTTGATTCCTTGTGAATTTTTTGTTCTATTTATAAAAATGATAACAATTTCAAATCATAACCAAAAATTCATTTTTTACATTTTTATGTTTTTTTTATGATAGGTTACAACTTTTCTTAACACATCATGTAAATTATTACCTCATTTATATGTGATAAAGGACTTTCATAGTTCTAAAACTCTAGATCAATTTTGGAAAGTTCAAATTGAATTTTTAAAGTTTTAGAATTCCACATATTTTAATGTATGAATGTTTTTTTCAATGTGGCCAATAGGTTTTTATCTTAATTTCTTTCCCATCCAATGTGTTTTGTTATATGAGACTTTTTTATAGTCTTTTGCAAAATTGTTTCTTGTCTAATGCCTAGGTGTTCATTTTTAGAAATCCTAAATCAAAACTCAAACTTAAAATTTCATCAAATGGATTTTTGGTTTGAATTCCTTGACATTAATTTGAATGAAAAAACAACAATTTGCCATGATTGCCATGGCTTTAAATGGTGAAACATAAATAATTGTCCAATTTTGATTTTATTTTTTTTGCGTGACACCCTTTTGGCTCGTTGGATTGTGACTGCACCCAAAAGACATAAAGGATTCAAGAACTTTGAAATAGAAGGGGTGCCTCTAATTTGGTATGATGGCTATTGCAAAAAAATCAAGTGAAAGTCCCAAAAATTATTTGAACATCACCCATCCTAAGGAGTAAATTTACATTCTTGAGATTTTATAATAATGCATCATTAATGAACAAGGAAATGAACAAAAAAAATCCCATTGGAATACCCAAAACTTTGAAGCTATTAAAAATTTGTTAAACAAGGTTGGGGGTGAAGTTGTTAAGTAAGCATGATGGGGACCAAGTAACACCTTTGTGAGGTTGGATTGAAAGGACTATTTCATTAAGCTTTGAGGTTAAATACTCAAATGTCGTTCATATTATGGAAGGAGGACCTATAATGCAAATATCATTAGCTATGGTGGGAAATCAACATTTGGGGAAATGGGTTGCAACAAATTGAAGAGCTTGGAGATGGGCCCACAAATAGAGGCCCACAAAAAGACTTGTTTTAACAGGTATCAATGGTCAAAAAGATGATAATGACCTTTCCTTTAAGGTTATGGAAGCTATATAAAAAAAATTTCATAATTTTTTAAAAATTATGGACAAAAGGTAGAAATTGAGTGATAGTATTACCTCTAATAGCCCAAAGTTTTTCAAACATCATAGTGCACAACATAAAGTTGAATGCATTAGTTACATCAACCTATAGGAACACACAATTTGGATGGAAATCAAGGGTGCATCAGATGCCATGAACCTTTGCTTCACATCCTCCTTTGGCTGTAACACCAAATTAGTGGAGAGAAAATCATTATATTAATGAGGTGATATGTGAAACTCCATTAGAAGGCTTGGCCATGGTTAGGAAATGAACCATGCCAAAGACATGCACAATGTAATGATGGATATGCCCATGTGTGATATGAGAGCATAGTTGGAATATAATGGAAACCCAAGAAATAGATGAAGAAGATTGAATAAAATTAATTTACACAAAATATATCATTTACATTTTTTCAACATCCATAGGGCCTTATGTTTGTAATTCATGAAATATCACCAAATTAATAAAAATTAAAAATAATGCAATGCCCATCCATAAAATATTCTACTATTTCATATATTAATGGTTTTTCTTGAAAGAAAAATAGTATTATGCATTTATTGTTAAAAAATGCAAGAAAAAACATTTTTGAATGAAATTTCATCCAATAAATAAAAATTTCCAAATGGTCTTAAATTTCAATACCATCCCAGCACAAAAAAATCACTCAAAAAATCCAGCCACAACCCTAGTTTTAAACCTTAGTATATACACAAAATTTTAAATCATGTGACATTTATTATTTTGTCAAAAATATATTCCACACATTCAATTTTTTCAATGTTTGTTGGATTTAAAAAAAGAATTGACTAGCTTAATTATAAAACTAATCAAATATACTTTTTAAAAAAATAATTCAACATATGATGTCCATACATTAGAAAAAATAATTATAAAAAATTTATATTTATGACTAGAATTTTTGAAAAGATTAATGTTTTTCATTATCTTGTGGCTTCATTCCTTTCCATAGTCCACACCAAATTTTTCACTTTACATCAAAAATTTGTCACATGGTCAAAGAATTATTTTTTTCATGTTGACAACATATATTTGACTACCATGTGCTTGAAAGTTTTACCCAACTCAACACCTCAATTGACTTTGAAACATAATGGACTCTAATGGATTTTAGTATTTTAGTGTCATTTTAAACTTTGAAGATGATTTGCAATAATTATGCACTTTCCCAAGTTTCCACATTATTAAGGATAAAAACATCACATGCCCAAAAGCTCTACCCTAGTTTGAGAACCACATAATGAAACAAAATTATATAATAACAAAAAGACTGGTCAATTTGGTTTATCAATCAATCATATTTCAACTAGTGACAATGATGAAAATTTAGAAACATTCTATGGTTTTTAAAATTTGAGTTTTGGTTTGAAATAAAATTTCCTTTTATTTGAATTGAAAGAAAAATATCAATATAATTTGATTGCAACAATTCTCAAGGATAACCTTACTACAAGTAAGTTTTATTTATTTAGCATTTTAAAACACTATTGGAAAAAAAATCCCAAAATATAAAATTCATGGGTGTGCATGATTTAGAATAGGTATTATAATTACCACAATAACTTGCTTTCATATTTCATTTCATTTGGATTTTATTTTATATTGTTCCTTTTTTTCCAATCCATATATAAGTATTACAACCTTTTTCTAACTATTCAAATGAAAAGACAAATTTGATCCTTCATGGAGGATCCATTTTATAAAAGAAATAGCCTCCATGGTTGGGAGTCATGACCACCGTTACTATTGGTCAACATTGTGGGGTTCAATTCACCCACTAAAAATAAGCTTTTGTCAAATTTTAGTGGTGAATTTACCACTTTGTTGTGAAGAAAAAACATTTTCCCCAAATTTCTCCTCATATTTCTTTCCCCCAAAATAACGAGAATTCACCACCCAAAAAATCATTAATTAAACCACATTAATGACACCTTTTACATAACCATGGTAGGGTAGGGTAGGTAAGGTAAGGTAAGGTAAGGTGGGGTAGGGTTGGGTTGGGTGGTGGACCTTGTCAAACCACGGAATCCGGACCCTGGTCGGCCATGTGGGGAAATTGGATGCACGTATCGTGACAATGGGGAAAGGGGCGGCCCGGCAAGTGGGTCCTCTGGTCTCCCTTTCCCCACACGTCTGCCAGAATTGAATAGGGTAGCTGGTAAAAAAGTAAATCGAATTCTACGGTTTAAAAGAACCGAGAACTGTATTATACGTGGTAGGATCGTATAATACAACCGACGGGGAAACTTAAATATACGCTGCTTGTTTCCAGTGAGTCCGCCTCTTTCTTCCCCACCCTGCTGCTGTCGGCTCATGGGAAGCAAGGCAGGAAATGCGGCTTATTTAATACGCTATCAGCAAACATCGCTCATTATTAAGCTATCAGCAAAAGTGGCTTGTTTAATAAGCTATTAAAAAAAAAGTGGCTTATTATTATCATTAAGCTATCAGCAAATGTGGCTTGTTTGTTAAGCTATCAGCAAAACGTGGCTTATTATTAAGCTATCAGCAAAAGTGGCTTTTTATTCAGCTATCAGCAAATGTGGCCTTTTGAATAAGATATCAGAAAAAGTGGCCTTTTTATAAAGCTATCAACAAAAAAAGTGGCTTATTATTAAGCTCTCAGCAAATGTGGCTTGTTAGTATGCTATCATGTGATAGGAAGGAGGAATTATGACTACCACCTATCTCAAAGTCTTGAGAATTTTATTTTCTCTCTTTATTTGGGGTCACCTGAAGAGGCAAATCTGGGTACTCCTGGAATTTATTCCCCAGGATATTTTTTTAAAAAAGGAGCTTTTGGCCTATAGAGTACCTAATAAGCCGAACTAGGCCAGAGTTAGTCAGGGTTTTTAAGTGAAATATCCGTCCGTGCTTGAAGTCTCTTATGTAAATGAAGTATTGGCCTCCAAGCTTGGAATATTTTTAGTGTAAACTGATTGTCAATCATTTGATCGGAACCACTGATTTTGATGTCTTTCAGGAGGAGCCGACGAGTGCCTGATTATAATAATAAGGGATGCTGGTGAAGCCACATCACTCCATTTGGTGAAGCCACGTTGCTCTGTCTGTATTTGAGATTTTTCCCGAGAAAGAGAGAGAGAGAATGAAAAACCTAAAGGTCCTTGTCAAACAAACCATTTGTGGGTGTTCTTCTGGGGGGTCCGGGGAGGCATATGCCTGAAGGACTTCCCAGATGCGCCACCGCCTTCGCTCATTTGAGGTGGGAATCTCAGAAGTCTCGCAAGACACATGGCTCCCCTCCCCTCCCCCCCCAAACCTTAGACCTTTAGACCTTTAGATTGGTTGGATGTTCAGTTAATTAATGTTGGAATTTGGAGTATTGGGGCATTTCCTTCGAACTTCACCCTCCCCCAAAAGCAAACTCCATGCAAACCTTGACATGTAGTTGGGAACTATGTGTCATATCCTTGGCATTTGATTGGAAACAATTTGTCATCTTCTCAAACCTTACCATTGGAACTTGATGTAACATCTTTTAATAAATAAATAAATAAATAAAAATAAATGTTCTTTTAATGAACCCAAACTTTGTAAATAAAATAAAATGTCTTATGTTTATACTTTAGTTTTGGTGTTCTTACTCAAGAGGTTGCATTTTCCTTTTGGGGGTCCCATTTGTGCTTGGTGAGGAGCTTTGAGTATTGGGGGTAAGCTTGAGTACCCTGGAGCAACCATGTGACCCTCACACTTTAAAGGAAAATGCTCTCCCCCACATGTCTTTGTGAATGGTTGGTCTGATAAGTATCAAGTTTTGAACATACCAACCTGGTCCTGGTATTGAGTGAGTACCTTCGGAAATTCTCATACCAACCTGGTCCTGGTATTGAGTGAGTACCTTTGGAAATTCTCATACAAACCTGGTCCTGGTATTGAGTGAGTACCTTTGGAAATTCTCACACCAGCCTGGTCGTGTGCATATTTAAAAGACTTTCGTACCAATCTGGTCTTGCTATATTGGGTTTACCTATTCAAGACTGATTTTGTGACTGGTGTGAGGCAGGTATATGCCCTACTAGTATTGAAACTGGTGTAAAATGGGTACAAGGCTGGTAAGGAGGTACTACTACTATCTCAGGAGTCAGGTCCTTGCTACCAATGTTGATACCAGTGTTAATACTAGGCACATGCCTAATACTATATCAACATTAGTATTGCCTAGCCTGTTCTTTCAGCAATTTGACTTTGGAGTTAATTGACTATTAGGTATTTTTACTTCCAATTGGAGTCTTTATTGGCCTTGCCTACCAAGGCAAGGATATTGTGTTTAGATTCATTATAGAGTATCTAGCTTAAGGGATTTTGGCCCCTACTAGGTAATAATAATAGGTCGATTCTTATATGAGGATATTTGAAAGATAATATTTTGGCTTGTGTTGATACTCGAGATTAGTTATAAAGTTATAATATCTTGAAGGATTTTGGTTTCTTTTAGAGGATTTTTTGAAGATTATATTCTTGCATTGTGAAATATATGAGTTACCATAATTCTTTTTTTGCCTTAAGATACTTTTTTATGTAAATGGCAAAGCCATAGTGTGACACATCCCTTGTTGATTTTGGAGGTAAGGACATGGAGACTCCAGAGAACACAGCTGAATGGAGGGCAGTGGGGCCTTGTTTTAGGAAAATGTTTTGACCTACTTGTGGTTCTTACACTTACTCAGAAACGCACTCTAAGGTTTTTCGCTTTGTATTTGAACACATCTCCCAGAGTCCCCCACATGGAAGATTCATTCATCAGTTGAAGTAGCCTTTTGCCAACAATCACATGCAGACCTTCCACCATTTGAATTTTAAAACAATTTCTTGCTCCTACAGATCTCCCCTAATGCTGAGGTGTATACCCCTAGCCTACCACCCTCAAGGCTCAGGTTATGACCCTCAAATTAGGGAAGACCCTGGGGAAGAGGCCTTCCCCTATACTTAAGAGTGGGAGAGACCTTGCACCAATTAGTAGGCATGCATAAGATCCCTTGCACTCTTAAAGAGTAGGCGTAACATCCCTCCTCTTGTCTACAAGGGAAATTCATGGATGTAATAAGGTGCACTCCAAATATACTAGGAAACGCTGGGGAGTGCCTTACTTTCTTGCAAGTCACAACCCATTAGTTCTAATATTCTTCTTGCAATGGCTTCACTACTTACCATTTCATCTTCTAACAATGAATGTAGCAAGGTACCTAGTAAATGTAAAGCACATCCTGCCAAAAACACTTTGTACAATAATTACATCTTGAACTTGGAGATAATCTGACACCCAACAACAATGTCATGTGCATTGGCTTCTTGTATATGTATTATGTATCATCCACTAATAGGTAGCCAGCCAGCCATCTGAGTTTACATGTGGGATCCACCATGGATGATCCTTACATATTTATAACAATAACCCAATCCTTGATTTGATTCCTTGGACAAGAAGAGGGACTCTTTGTGAAGAAAAGAAGGGTGTATTATCATTGAAAACTTCAACCTTCTTCCACCCTAAAAAACTAGCTTAGCTATCAATCTAAACATTGGTGGGCCATATTCACTTTTGGGAGGGGTCAATAAGTACACCTACTTTTTTCCATAATTAATTAAATTTTCTCGCAGGCTTTTGAAGGGCTTCTTTTTGGTTTTTGGTTTTTGGTTTTTTTTTTTTTTTTTTTTTTTT
>Ga0116227_10001744_pt1 | contig 49177 bp, 15 predicted proteins | sample S1TSphgellanicum_FD_89693 | JGI IMG/M metagenome (GOLD analysis project Ga0116227, IMG submission 89693) | Host-associated microbial communities from peat moss isolated from Minnesota, USA - S1T2_Fb - Sphagnum magellanicum MG | ecosystem: Host-associated > Plants > Peat moss > Unclassified... | reverse complement strand
ACCAAAATAGTTGAAAGTTGGTCTTGTAGTTGCAAATATTCTCAAATCTAGTCGCAAACGACTATAAGTCGCATGTAGTCGTAAATTGACTGGTTACATTTTGGCTGATTTCTACTAGTGACCTAGGTAAGGTTAAATAAGGCTTATGTTAAGCTATGTAAGCCTGGGTAGGAGGTATGTATGGGCTTTGTAAGCCTATCTAAAGGTTATGTAAAGCTATGTAGGCCTAGGTAGGGTCTAAATATGGGCTACGTTAGGTTATATATGTTGATTTAGGTAAGAGGTATTTATGTTTTTGGGCTACCTAGGGCTACTTAGGGGTTATGTAACCTGATATGTAGGGGTGATGATTAGGCATAATTAGTAAAGGCTGTGTAAGGTTATTTAGGGGTTATGTAGGCTATACATAAGCCTAGGTAGGGTCTAAGAAAGGGTGAAAGCATGAATAGGGGGACTGTTTGGACTGTCACACTTGTCACTTTTTGAATTACATACAAATGTAAAATTTAAAGCCATATTCAAAATTAACATTATCAACTTTTTAGTTATTCATGTTATCATAGACTTTAATGGGAATCATCACATAAAAATTGGATGAATTCTATGAAGATTATGGACTTGTAATGGACTTTTGAAATGACAACATTACACTTGTCACACAAGAAAATGAAAATTGTGGATTCAAAAAAATGTCAAAGTAATGTCAAAATAAAAAGTAAAACATCATCAAATGAAAATTTTATTAGTGAAGTGCATTTAAAATTTCTTAATATATATTTTTTAATTTTTAAAAAATTTAAATGACTTGATTGTTATAAATTTGATCCTTGAGAGTCCATTTCACATTACATTTTTTAATCTTTTGCATGGATTTTTGGATCACTCACATTTTTAAGAATATTCATAAGTTTGTTTATTAATATTTATGAGTAAAAACATAGGGGAGAATTATAGGATTTACGGTTTTATAATTGTCAAAATGACAAAAAATCATTAGTGTTAGATTATGGACCTTCAAATGCCACTTTTGAGACACCTAACCAAGCTTTCGCCCATAAGGGCTATGTTAAGCTACGTAAGGCTAGGTAAAAAATATGTAGGGGCTATGTAAAACTATATAAGGTTATGTCTAGGATAGGTAAGAGCTATGTAAAGTTATATAGGGGTTATGCACACTATGTAGGCCTAGGTAAAGTCTACATAGTAGCTACCTAATTAGGCTTTTATAGGGGCTTTTATAGGGGCTAAATACGGCATGGCTATTTAGGGTATGCAAGGTTATGAAGGCCCATATATGTAGCTAGGGGGTACATAGGGGTACCTAGACATACATAGGGGCCAATATTATTGGGGTTATATATTGTAAAAGCCATGTGGACCTATATATGTAAGGGCTATGTGGGGGTTATATTGTAGGCTTATGGAAAGGTTATGTAGGCTTAAATACAAGATATGTAGGCCTATGTAAAGGCTATGTAAGCCTAGATAAACCTTAATTTTATATAGCCTTACATACATTTGCCCTACATAGCTTACACCATAACCCTTACATTACCTAGCTACCAAATCTATGCAAACCAAGGCCTACTTAAGCTAGCATAGGCTCACCTAAGATATAACCTAGGTTCATGTAGGCTCACATAGATGTACCCATGCTAATCTAGGCCTATCATTTATTTACCTACCCTTTTATCTACCTTCCCTACCTTAATTTCCTACCTTCCTACCCTACTTTAATTTCCTACCTCCTAATTACATATCTATATGTGACTTACCTACAACTTGTAAACAATTATATGTAATATTTTCTTTTCCAAAATTTATGGTTGTACATGTCCCATTTGGCTCCATGTTTTATTTGACTACACCTTTGTTTTTGACTAAAGGTCTACACATTTTGTCCTATTTGACTATAAGTATTAATTGACAATATGTTTCATTTGACTTCACCCATGTCCATTTCGACTAAAAAGGTTCACTTTTGGTCATATTTGACTAAATGTTACATTGACCAAGTAGTTAAAAATGTCATTTTAATCAAATAAACTAATCAAAAGAGACATGCCACTTTAACCACTAGGGGTTTATAGTCAAATTGACCATATTCTTAGTCAAAATGGACATGGCAATCAAATTGGACCATTTGAAAAGCCATGAATTCTTGTAGTGAATGAGAATGATCAACATGGATGATCTTAATGTGTGGATACATGCATGTGAATAACAAACCACCTTGTTTTGATGTGTTATTCCCATAGCTATGGAGAATTTGGCAATTGCCCAATACTGAAATACATTGTGTTATGCCACTATCTATGGAGGTGGTTATCATCCTTAGATTCAAAGGTTTGAACCAAGAAATTATTTACTTGCAATAGACAACACTAACTACTTTGGATATGACTATAAGATGTGTTATTCTACGTGTGCAAAAGGTTTTACCTTTTGAAGTGTTATTGTTGGAAGGCTGAAATGGCTAGACATGGAAAGACCATGTGTGTAATTGTGTGCCATGTCTTTTTCCCAATGTGGATGGCCAAATTGACCCATTTTTAACTATGGTTCCTACTAGCTTATGATGTATGTTGTATAGGCATTCCTTAAAAATACCCATTATGTTGATTTGTGATAATTGTTCTCAAAGTTGGCATATGGAATGTCTCATGCCACCATTGGAGGAAGTGTCAATTGGCAAATGGTTTTGTCCTCAATGCACCCGATAGACCTTGGTTTTTAACATAGTAGAACTAATCTAAGGTTTTCTTTCATGGTGATTCACATTTGGTTAAGGATTTAAAGGATTACAATTAAGCAATTGACAATGGGGCTCACATTTGCACCCGACCTAATGGTCCTTTTGTTTTGAAACCAAAGTGTTCATCAATGGTGGATTTCCAACAAGTAATTTTGTAATGTTGTCTAGCTTAAGGGAACCTCAGTTGTAAATAGGGGGGTAGTTTGAATGTGGTGTACCATTCAGGGTATTTTTATGTTATGTGTTGTGAGTGTGGTGACAACAATAGTTGTAGGTGTCGATTTAGGAGTGCACGATAGTTATCAGGTGTGTTAATTTAATTGCTGAATTAGATCTTAATTAGTTAAAAATAAATTGGGCTAGTTAAATTAATTAGTTAATTTTGAACTAGTTCAAGTGTGAACAAGGTTCGAGATATTTGTTATGGGATATAATCCCAACTTGTGTGTTCTCAAATCACTTTTGGTGATTTGAGATTCCAAAGCATAGTGTTTTCATGTTTGTAGGTTTTTTCTATGTTATGTAGTTTATTTTGATTCATAGTTTTTGTTATTTTTATGTTTTGAGCTTGAATTCTTGCTTGTTGCAAGTGAGTTGCATTTTGGTTTGGATATGATGTACCATTTAAGATATTTTTATGTTATGTGTTGTAAGTGTGGTGACAACAATAATTGTAGGCGTCAATTTAGGAATGCATGACACATGAAAAAACATGCTTCTTTTTTGGAGGAGGCATATTTAGGCTTCTATGTTGGGTAATGCCCCATGTTCTGAAAATATTGGTGGTGGGCCAATCATATGGCTCATTCTAGAAAAGGAAAAAAATTGTGTGTGCATTCCTCACTAATTAATAGAAATGCGACTAAGTATTAATAGATAAATAGGTAACTGCCCTCTTAGGAAGGAGTATTACTAGTTGAGGCCAAAAATAGTGACAAATATTTTCAGAAATATAATTTGCATGCAGCCAATGAGACAGCTGAACATGCAGTGGGGGAGGACATAGATTTTTTTTGGGTGTTCCCAGATGTTCCCAATGTGATCCCTCGGGTGTTCCCAATTGGCACAGAAAGTAGTAGGTGCAGAATTATTGAGGGCAGATTGCTATACAGAGTGCTTTGGTTTCCTGGAAACCAAAAGTTATGTAAAAAATCAACTGGTTTTCCAAGATGCCTCAGAAGTGTGCAGCCTGACTGAATCTGCGCTCCAAATCTGCCCTTTGATGTATGCAAAACACTGCTGTGGTTTTCAGTGTACTCAGAGGGTACCTTATAACCATGAAAGTTCCTCTCCTGAGACGAGCAACTTTCCAGTTTTGCACTGCTGTCATTTGCACAGTGTCTCCGTAGAGGGCGACTTAAAACCACGAAAGTTCCTCTGCTGAGAGGAGGAACTAGGGACTTTTCAGATTTAGAATGTTCAGTAGATGTGCTTTACGCACAGTAAAGCTCTCAGGGGAAGGCATTCTTAGGCCCACTTTAGCCGAGGGTCCAGGGTCCAATTTCCTAGGAAACAATTTGGACTGATTTGAAGCAAATCGAATCCTTGAGTTGGACTATACCTTGGTCCGTAGCCTGATTCTTGGTTCTCCAAATCCGGAGCTCTCCTTTGAGCGCTGTTTTTTGGTCCGAACCGATTGATTTTCCCTCCAAAACAGGTGCCATGTAGGTTTAACCTCAATTTGCCACTTTTTGGTCTTGGACCCTCATCTAAAGGCCTTGGGACCGATTTAAAGCTTTTGCCTAATAAGATTGCTTGAATTTATTGGTCCCTGGACCTTGGACCCTCGTCTAAAGTCGCCCTTAGAATAAGTGGCCGCCTCTGCTCTGCCTTGCACAGGTCCCTTATCCTGAGAATGCCCCCCTAGGGCTTTACCAGCACTTTATAATGTAGCTTTTTACAGTCATATTTTTCTCCCAAGAATAGCATTATAAAAGTCACCATGTAGCCACTTTTTTCTCCCAAGAATAGCATATAAAAAGTCACCATGTACCCACTTTTTTCTCCCAGGAATGTCATTAAAAAGCCTTAACACGCCCCCAGAAATTCCTAAGTAGGATACGTTACAACATCATACCCCTCAAAAACAGGAGGCACTCTATGAAGGTGTAATAGTAAAGGCCTCTGAGACTCTTTTTCAGTGAATGTGGAGGTACTCTTACAGAGCATAACATACTATGAGGCATTTTGGAAATGAAACTATTGCATGCGGGGGCATTCCATTTTCTGAAATGACTTGTGAGGTGTTTCTTTTTTCTCTGTGATTCCCAATGCGTATCCATTGGATATCCATTTGGTATCATGGGAAAACAATTTTTAAAAAGAAATTGTGTTGATTTTTACACTCAGTAATGTCCTTGGAGTGTGGGAGTTTCGAAAGTACGGACTCCTCAGCTCCAAATCAAGTAAGCCCTTACTTTTGGAACTCCTTGCTCCTCAAGTATTACCATGCAGTTATGGCCTTGTGATCCATGTAAGTTTAGGCTTGTGTGATAGGTGCCCTTCTTTATGGGCTTCACTAGAATAATAGCCTCACACAGGCCTAATTCTAACAAGGCATGATACACAATGACCTTGCCATTCATGTGATATCAGCAATGGATATCGTATTGTAAATTGGTCATATCTAGGGGGAAAATAAGTCTATTTTAATGTACATCATCATGTTGTTGTCAAAAAAATTTACAACCCAAAAGGGAACTCACATTAAATGGCAATATGTTCTAAGAACCTATCTAAACATTTAAAAAGTTGTTGCCAAGCCAAAACCAATAGGGAAATGTCACGATAAGATTTTCAATTTTTTTGAATTCTAGTGATTTTTTTACTAAAAATACACAGAGTATGCAATTGAGTATTCCCTTTTAATATACATTTTTTGCATTTGTGCAAAATTTTGCACACAAATAAACTCATCATGACATGCATGTTTGAATGTTTCCAATCACATTGTCACATTTTGAAAGAATTGCATGATGTTTTTGGTATGATGAGTGCATCAACCATTTTTGGAGAAGGTGGTTTTGTATTTAATTTTGTAAGTTATGGATTGATGACAAAGCCACTTGGGGTTGGGTGTCCAATGTATGTGAATCCTTTTTCTTTTTTTTGGGGGGCAAACAAAAGGACTTTACTCAGCACAAAAGAAAAAAAAAACAACCACCTGGCTAGGACCAAGGGCCAAAACCCAGGGGGCCCGGGGTACCACACATCACTCATGTAACAACCCCAAATCTAGGTCTTTGGAAAGATCAAAAGATTTCCTTACCACTTCTACAATAGATGACATGTCTAGCACCCTATAGCTTGTCAAATTCAAGTAGTAAGAATCCTTCCACATTCGAAATCTTAATAACTCTAAGTGAAATGTCCTTCCAAGCCAATCAACCATAATCGAGCAGATGGCCCCACATGAAGGACTGAACATGGTATTGAGACCATTGCTTCTGATTGAACACTAAATTATTCCTCTCAACCCAAATAGTCCAAAGGGCAATGCTTCGAGGAAGATGAGAATCCTTTTACAACCAAATCAAAATGAATCATCTTAGTTTATAAGGACCAAAATCCATTGAAGCTACTATATTCTATAGTGATTTGTAACACAATATCCTTGACTAACAAAGCAAGGCCACTAAAGCTTGTGGTCAAGGGCTTTACCATGTGTGACGACTCATTGGATTTTTATTTTTTATTTTTTCATGTGATACCCAATAGGTATCATCAGAAGAAACATAAAAATATATAAATGGGCATTTCAAAAAAGGTAATGCTCAATTCCTTGTTTCAAAAAATGAAATGCTCAAATAAGACTGAGCATTGTGTTTTCTGAAACACCCACCTTTCACAAAAGCGAATTTATGGCTGTGCCTTCCCAATACACCAGAACATCCAATGAAGTTTTTATGATTATGTTCACCTTGATTTGTATGGTGGGTAAGGGCCCAAGGTATTTCCCCACATAAGGGGCCTGGGAGGAGGCAATATGGGCTTGACCTTGTCATAAAGAACTTAGACTAATTTCCTAATGTATTTGGAGAGCACTTCATTTTTAGGAGGAAGTTTATGGCAACCAGTGGCCTCTTACATTAAGCTCAACTAGAAAGTGACACTTGTGAGCCAACATTTGGGTTTGGCTTGCAAAATGATCCCATTATTGTATGGTTAAAAGAGCCATGAGACACCAAATAATTGTTCTTCATTGGTTGGCTCTAATGAGTGGCCCTAGTTGCTGCATTTATACATTGCTTGACCTTATAGTGTTCTGCGTTTCATGGTTGTGGGTGGGGAGAGGAAAACAATTATTACAGTTGTGACACAGCCGTATCACAATTATCAGTGCTTTCAGTATAGGGAAGGAAGGCTTGCTCGTCAAGCCCTGCCATAATATGAAGGTCCAAGGGTGGTACACAACTCCGACGATGCATCAGTACCTTCTGGCAACAAGAAAAATGCAGGAAAGCAATGCAGGCAGTGCTTTCTGTATAGGGGAAGGCTTGCTCCTCAAGCCTTGCCATAATATGAAGGTCCAAGGGTGGTACATAGCTCCAAAGATGCATCAGTACCTTCTGACAACAAGAAAAATGCAGGCAATGCTTTCAGTATAGGGGAAGGCTTGCTCCTCGAGCCCTGCCATAATATGAAGGTCCAAGGGTGGTACATAGCTCCGAAGGTGCATCATATTTTGGGAATGTCCATCACCCATAGGATGGAAACACTGTAGAGGACAAGGCAAATGTGATCATAAGCCTAAACAATAGATAGATTACAAGGGGTAATAGAAGGAACTGTTTAGGAGCCAAATGGACCTTACACCTATAAATAGACATAAGGTGGCACCCGCTCCTAAATAGTAAGTGTAAGATCATAGATGTAAGGTCCCTCCTGTTCCTAAATAGTAAGTGTAAGATCATAGATGTAAGGTCCCTCCTGTTCCTAAATAGTAAGTGTAAGATCATAGATGTAAGGTCCCTCCTGTTCCTAACTAAGAAGCCTAAGATCATAGAGGTAACTTCCCTCCCACTCCTAAACAATAAGCATAAGATCCTTCGTGTTTTCAAGTATTGATATCTAAATGTTGAATGATATAAGGTGCCCTCCAAACAAGCTGTCAACACATGTAGGCCCTGCCTACTTATATATGTATAAATATAAGTAGATAGGTATGTAAGTATAGATGTAGGGAGGTGTGTGTGTATGCATATATGTGAATAGGCAGGTATGTGGGTAGGTAAATGGCTAGGTAAGTAGTACGTAATTGATGCAAAGCAACGAAAATAATTCAATGTACTTGTGTTTTTTTAAATATAAGATATGCATGAGACATATCTTTTGTCTTTGATTGTGTCAGATTTTGTTTGCCACATGTGTGATGGTGGTGAAGATAATAAGTTAGGTTTTAGTGTGATTCTTTTGTATGTCTCATTTTCTTTGTTTGTCATTGTGTTTGTGTACCTGTTCATGTGTTTTGGTGTGTTTTGATTTGTATAGTTGTATGTTTCATGTTATTCTTTTGGTATAATGCATTTTTTATAAAAATTAATAAAAAAGTTTGATTTATGTTGATGTGAGAAATTGGGGTTTTGAACAAAGACGATGAAAGCTTTAGGACATTACAGTTTTGAATAAAGGCCCCAAATATTGTTATATTTTTATAAATAGGTAACTAAGTAGATATATATATAATTAGCTATGTAGATAGGTAGATATTTATAGAGGTAAGTAAATAGGTAAATAGGTAGGCAAGTAAATAAATAGGAAGGAGGGTAGTTGCCTTCAGCTAGGCAACTAGCTAAATGGGTAGGTAGTGAAATATTTAATTAAGTAGGTGGATAGGTAAATAGTTAGGTAGGTAAATGAGTAGGTACGTAGGTATGTATGTAGCGAGGTAAATAGGTGGGTAAGTGTGTTGGTACTTGGGTGGGTGGTTAGGTAGATGGGTATAGGTAGGAAGGTAGTTAAATAGGTAGTTAGTTAAATAGATAGATAAATAATTGGGTAGGTAAGTAGGTGGGTACATGTGTAGATAACTAAATAAATAATTAAGTAAGTAAATCAATAGGTACATAAGTAGGTATGTATGTTCACATATGATAATTTGATTTATGATTGAATGTAGGATTTATATGAGTATATTTGATTATTATTCATTATTGTCAGCAAATTGCAAGTGAGTTTATTATCATTATTTATGTTTTCTTGTTAATTGGTATTTTGTGTTGATTCTTATTGTTGGTTTACATGTGCATTTATTTTCTTTTCTTTGTTTTATTTTTTAGCTTGTTTTTCTAATCTGACATCATTCTTTGTTTTTAATCAAATTGCATTCAATTTGAAAGGTTTGATTTGATTGAGTTTGAATATTTGAATTTTGAGGTTCAATGAAAAATGAAGATTCAATTTACTTTCATTAAATTTGGTTTACAAATATATCAAAAATGAAATAAAATTTTATTTAGAATATAAATACATATTACATATAATATATTGAGAATTTGGATTTGATTGAATTTAATTTAATTTGATTTACAAATGCATAAATCATGTGATGGAAAAATAAATGTATATAATGAAACTTTGTTTTCATAATAGTTTTATGACACAATGGTATTTGATTATTATTCATTTTTATGGTTGGTTTACATGTACATTTTTTGTTTTTGTTTTTTTTTTTGTTGTGTATAATCTTTTAGGATGTTTTGTTGATGTCAAATGATTAAATACACGTAATTTAATATAACTTTAAGGGAAAATGAAATCTTAATTTAATTTAATCAAATTTGATTTACAAATGTATGAACAATGCAATAAAAAGAAAAATTGTTGGTTTACATGTGCTTCTTTTTGTGTTTTATTTTTAGGTATGTTTTTTTTATGTGAAATGAATGGTTTTAATGAAATTATATTTGATTCAAAAATTTCAACTCAATTGAATTTAAATATTTGAATTTTAAAATTAAAATAAATGTAGTTTAACTGAGTTTTATTTTTAAAAATAAAAGAAATTTCATAATTTAAAATTTTTGTTTGATGTGTATGAAATGATTAGTTTGGATTGAATTCGTTTTAGGTAGAAAAATTAAATCTAAACTATTAATCCAAAATTTATGAAATCATTTGAATTTGAGGAATCTTAATTTGATTTGGATTTGGATTAAATTTAATGGGGTTCGCTTCGCATTTGATTTATGGAAATATAAAAAAGTGTTATGAAAAGAACTATAACAAAAATTGGTTTTTGTGGGTGTTTTGTGATTGACCAATATTTCATTGTTGTTTGTATTATAGTTAGTTTGTAAGTGCATTCTTTATGTTCACATTGTCACATTATTATGGACCACATATTGGAATTTTAACTAGAAGTTGAATTTGAAAAAGTGAGCATAAACTAAGGCTTGATGAAGCTGATACTTGTTATATGTTTAAGTTTATTATGTATTGCTATGCATGTCCAATCAAAGAGATCAGAAGTTTTCCATGATCAAAAGTTTTAAAAGTTTTAAAAGCCTTCAATGGATTTCATAGATACTTTCAACTAGAAATCTTTGAGAAGTAGTTTTGATAAGGAACTTTTTGTTTCATAATGATCAATCACAACACCTTTATCAGTTCAATTTTTATCCAAATTTTATGAGCATGCTTCAGCTACATTTAACATACATGTAGTTTTAAAATGAACAAACACATTAAATGTTTAAAAGTGGGTTCTTCATGCTTAAAAACTTGTTTGTGAATTATTTTTTAAAACAACAAACCATAATGTTTTTTCAAATCCCTTTATGCAACTTTTGAAATATTGATAATCACCCACGACCAAATCATCATTATTATCATGATATCCGACTTTCAAATGGTTTGGAATTTTTTGGTTATAAATTTTTTAAGTAGAAACAACTCACCAACACAACATTTTTATAACTTATAATGCTTCTTTGTAAGAAGTTTTGAAGCCTTTTGATTATGCTTTCAAAGTTGGGTATATTATAAAATGCTATTTTTTTCTTCAAAAAATTTTTAATCAAAAAATAAAATAAAAATTCTTGTTTATGATCTCTTCAATCTCCAAAGCTTGACAAACCCTTAGTTTTAAATAGTTTTCACACTTCCCAAATTTTAAATCTTCATACTCATGCAATTAATAGTTTTGTTCTTTTTGTGAAAAAGTAATGTGATTGAATGTTGTGACAAAAAATACTTTTGAATTAGTTTAGTCTTAACTTACTTGTTCTCATGGTTAGGTTGCATTTAATTTACATGTAAATTTTTAAACAAGCAAACATAATTTACTTGCTTTAAAGAGATGATGTATAAGTTATTCTAAAAATTGAGGTCATGTTTATTATTTTTCGGTAACATAATTTTTATAACTAACAAATGCTTTGTGTTTAAACAAGGTTGTGTTGTTGCATTTTGACTCTTATTAATAACATAATCTACCCCCCAAAAATCTTGTAAATGAAGCTTTTTGTTAATGAGTTTAATTTAAATTTTTTTGACATTTTATATTTAAATTTTTAAACAAGCAAACATGTTAAAAGCTCAAATAATGAAAAGAGATGAGTTCCTAATGTGGTTTCTGAATCTTAAATCTTCATACTTATGTAGTTGTAAAAGTTTATTCTTTTTTTTTTAAAAGTAATGCGATGGAGTGTTTTGACAAAAAAACATGTTTAATGGGTTTCATTTTAATTTATTTGTTGTCATGATTAAATTACATTTAATGTACCCTTGTAAATCTAATTTCAAAAAAACATAATTTACTTGTTTCAAAGAAATGACATATAAGTCCCAAAAGATTAAAAAAATAAATTTACTTTCAAGTATGACTTATTTGAACAATTGAAAATGTGCTAATTACTTTGTTGTAATACAATAATAGGATTACTGTCCTGAACTAAATTAAATTTGAATTGATACCAACTTGCTTAAAATTGTTAGTGAGTCATATTACATGTTATTATATGTTAACCAAAATTGATAAGATCAAATTTAAATCTAACAAATTTCATAACCAATTAAATTAAACATTAATAGATGAAGTTCAAATGAAATTAAACTAAGTACATCATTAAACCATAATTTTTATATTTTAATTCTAATATATTGAATGCATTATAAATTTAAAACATACTTGTCACTTAATAATAACTGAATTATATTAGATGTTATTTCATGTCAACCAAAATTGATAATATCAATTTTAAATACAATGAAATTAAATTGCATGAATTTAGGCCTAATAAAATTCATATCCAATCAAAATTGAACATTAGACTGGAGGATTGTTTTGTAATTTACTAACTGTTTTTCAAAAGCTGAAAAAAAGGTGGATCTAGGAACATTGTGCCAAGGAAATTTTAATTTGAGGAACTCATGTGAATCATCTCACAAGTTTGTAGGTTCTACCAGATGGAAGTGAAAATTTCACAAATGTGGGAACTTCAAACTCACCCGGTTCTCAGATAAGTCAGTTCTCATCTATACAACAACAACCAGTTTTCACAACCTGATTTATTTAAAATTTTCATTAATTAACAGCAGTTTTAATAAATTAATAATTAATAATTTAATTACTTCATCACACTAAAAAAGCAACACCATGTGAGAAAAGTAACAGCAACAGGAAAAGAATCAAAGAAATGAGAAAAAAGTAAATAGTAATAAAGAGAAGAGTAATAGCAACAGGAGAACAGTAGCAGTCCTAAGTGAGAAGAACCAATAAATGACACAGAGAACTCTGAGAACCGGATTTGAGTTCTATGAGAGAACCTGTCCGGTTCTCCCCCCCCCAATATACATGTACGCATTTGAACCGGTTCTCATAACCGGTTCTCGATCAGGTGAGAACCTGAGGTCGGGTTTCAGTTTGGTTCTCACACTTCAAAGTGTCGATCGGTTCTCATTGTGAAGCCCGATCTGAGAACCGGGTAGAGAACCGGATCGACATTTGAGAACCGCCCAACACTGGCTGATAACCTGTGAGTTTGTTTTAGGGTTAATGAGTTTGTTTTTGAGCTCAAGAGAAACTCATAAAATCTGGTCATGAAATTGAGGCTGTTACACATTTTAGGGGTGTGATGAAATCTGTTGGTAATATGATGGTCATTTGATTTGTTAGATTGATGTTCATAGCATGAAAAATTTGGACTCTGAAAACTTTCTTTGTAAATGTCTGGTGGTCAGAGGTCGAAGGACGGGTTCCAGACTTATAAGGTGGTGGTAGTTGTCAGCGTTTTGGAAGCACAGCAGCAGATCCCCAAGCTCACTGACATGACATGATATTGGAACCCCCAAAGTCAAGCTCAGTGGCAGAGGGCCAGCAGGACTGTCACCTGCACACCACCGCATCCCAAGCCATTCCGACATGACAAGCTGTTGGTACTCCCCCATGTCAAGCTCAGTGGCAGAGGGTCAGCAGGACTGTCACCTGCACAACAGTGGGTTTGAACTTGGAATCCAGAACCTTTTTGAGGTCTCGGGGTTCCAGACAGGCTCTATATCACTGAGCTATCACTCCTGCCCCTGGAGTATTGGCTTTTGTTTTGAAGTTGTTGCAATTTGATCGATCAATCTGTGGGACAACCACCAAACCTAGCTATGTTTTCAGTCTCTTTGATCTGTGAATGAGTTGCTTGACAGCCCTTTTGCTTCATGTATCTATTTCGATTTTTTCTTATTCGTTGACATAAGCCCCAGCTCTGATTGTTTTACATTATATGGCTTAGAAAGGGTGTTGCTATCATTGAAATCCTAACTTCTCCTCGTGTAGAAATAGATGTGTTTCCTACCATCTTTTGACTTCAATCTTAAGCCAGACATAGTTATTCCTTAGCTTGTGCACAGTCCAACCTCCACCCAAGTTTCAAGTTTTAGTTTTAACCCTTGTGTGGGGGGTCTGCAGGTCGTCTCTATGGCAATATATCGTTCATGGCTTGTTTGCAACAATAACTTTATCTTTTGTCTTATCTAGCGATATATTGTACCTCCTCTGTTCGTACAGTACAGAATGTGAATTTTTCTTATGGCAATTTTGATAACTCTAGTCTCATTGCATTACATGATGCCGAAAAATTTCCCGACCATGTTACGTTGAATCTGCTGCAAGGTGAAGACCAATTTGGTGTAGGCTGGATTTTGTACTCTGAAAAGGTGCAATTTCAAGATCTTAACTCAATGGCTTTTGCTTCATTTAGCACCTTCTTCACATTTGATGTGAACAGTTCAGAGGACCTTAGTGGAGATGGATTGGCTTTCATTATTGTGGCTAACAATGCTAGTCCATCTACTAATTTTAGTGGTGGACAACTTGGCCTTTTAGATCCCAAGAATAATGGAAATGCTAGTAATCGTGTCTTTGCAGTTGAGATTGATACATATCGAAATCAAGAATATAATGATCCCAGTAATAGCCATGTGGGTGTTGATATCAATAGTCTAATATCACTTAAAACATGTGACTTTTGCAACACATGTAGCCAGTCGTATTTTGCAACTCAAGGAAGATTTGCAGCTTCAATTGATTATGTAGCAAATGATAAAACACTCCAAGTGGTTGTCCAACCTCACATGCCGAGTAGCAATGCTAGTATACCCCACTTTTGTAAGATTGTAGTCCCCGACTTCACCTTATCAAATGTGTTAGCAAATGATGGTTACATGTATGTGGGGTTTTCTGGTGCCACTGGAGATCATTATGAATATCATAATATCTATTCTTGGAACTTCTCAACTAGTGGCCTGCCAAACCAAAAAAAGAAAAGTCTACTAATTTTGATAGTCTTGACTTGTGGCATTATTTTTGTGGGTGGGGGAATCCTTGGGGCCATTTGTTTCTTGAAAACAAAACCACGAAAAGGCCTTCATATTGTGAAGCTTAGTTCACATGGGAATCAAGATAACTACGGCATTGATATGGAAGAATTTTTGGGTGGGCCCCGCAGATTTAGTTACAAGGAACTTAGCATTGCAACCAAAGCTTTTAGTTCAACGGAAATGCTTGGGCGTGGAGGGTTTGGATGTGTGTATAAAGGTGTATTACGTGATACAGGAGCACTTGTGGCTGTGAAAAAAATTTCAGAGGATTCACAACAAGGAGGACGTGAATTTTGTGCTGAAGTTTCCATCATTAGTCGTGTTCGACATCGCAACTTGGTGCAATTGCAGGGTTGGTGTTGTGATCGAGGTCATCTCATGCTTGTCTATGATTACATGCCCAACCAAAGTCTAGACAAGATGTTATATAATGTCCCAGAGACTTCAAAAACAATTGAACTCACATGGGATTTGCGCTACAACATTTTGATTGGTGTTTCATCGGCACTCACTTACCTTCATGAAGAGTGGGAGCAATGTGTGGTTCATCGAGATGTGAAAGCTAGCAACGTGATGCTTGATGAAGAATTCAATCCACGCCTTGGAGATTTTGGGCTTGCTAGACTCATAGCACGAACCAAAAATGCGCAAACCACAGTTGTAGCAGGAACACTAGGATACATGGCACCTGAGCTTTCCACCACAGGAAAGGCTACAACTAAGACTGATGTGTTTAGTTATGGTGCATTCGCATTAGAGGTTGCATGTGGGCGGCGCCCTATTGCTTTACATGAATCAGAAGAAAAAATGATCCTCCTAGATTGGGTATGGATGTGTTATGAAAATGGAGAACTTTTCAAGGTTGTGGATGTGAAATTGGCAACCAACTTCAACGAAGAACAAATGAACACGGTTTTGCTCCTTGGCCTTTTGTGCTCACATCCAGACCCAAATGCCAGGCCAACATTGAGGGATGTTCACCAAGTGCTAACAGGGAATGCTAATCTTCCTCCCATTCCTTTCCACAAGCCAGTAGCTTCATATTCAACACAAAATGGGATTGGGTTCATGGATGTGATCACTAGTTCAACAAGTAATGATGGGGAATGTTCAAGGCTAGAATAGACTTTAGCTTAGTTTTGGACATAAAACTTTAAGTAAAACACTTTTCAAAATTGCAATTATCAATTTTGTACTAAACTATATTATTGGATTTGTTCTATCGGATTTTTCTACTAGATTTTTTGTTATCAAAAACTTATCACTGATTTTTTAAGTGTAAAAATTAGCTAATTAGATTTTTAATAATAAAGATTTCCAAATAGGGTTTATTGTGTGTCTTAGACAATTTTTTGGGATTTCTTCAATTCTTTTGGGTAATCCACTGTTTCTTACCCCTTCAAAGGATTTATGTGTACCTTTTTTTGTGCAATGATTTTTTAATTTTGATTTGAAGTAAATAGAACCTTTGAACATTGTTCACTGTTTTTCTTTTGAAATGTATGTCTTTATACTTCTTTTTTGAAGTTGTATTTGCTTGACCTTTGCATGTTAAAAAACTTGAATTCCTTGTGATTATTTGTCACTTAATGTTATAAAATTAAAATGTTCATTTTCTGCCCCAATTTTTTTTAAGTTAAAAGAACTCAAGATTTCATCGTGTGGCCTTCACATTTGGCGACCATATTCTGAATGTAGAACCATGATTTTTGGTTTAATAAATTTATTAATTGGATAGAGTTTTAGTTTGAGTTATTTTCTTTCTCCAAGAAAATGGATCCTTTTTTTTTAAAGCAAATTTTATTGTATTGTTTGATTTGTTTGTGATACAAGTGACATGCAATTATATAAATTCCAATCAAACAAAAAAATACCACAAACTTTTTTTTACTTTACTTCATTCAAGTTGTGTAATCTTGCAATATGACAACTGTAATAACAAGGAGTATGAAGAAATGAGTGGTTAAAAGCTTTTGCAAGAAAACATGCAAGGTGGACTAACATGAAACCAAGAAGGAGGCAAGTTATCGAAGATGGACATAAAGGATGTTGTTATTTTCCACAGTGGTGAACAAGACGAATTGGATGCACCCATTGAAACTTGGTGTGAAATTAAAATTTATCTATAAAAACGAGTTGTCATCAACACAAAACCATATCCTTCATGGCAATCAATTGCGAACCCCATTGAAAACAAGTTTTTTGATACCACAAGATTACTTTACTAGGTCCCCATACTCAAGAAAAAGAGATTCTTCACCTCCAGAGACAAATAAAGGAACTACAACAATTTCAAAAGAAGGATAATTTAAAGGATCAACACAATGACCATTCATTGATAATGAATTTAGTTGATGATAATGATTTCCAACGAAAAAATCCAATAACCCTTATGTTTAATGTTGGAGTTTTTGTCCCTCATTATGTACCTCCATGTTTTTCTTGTCATGACATCTGGCATGTGATAACTAGTTATTTGTACCATTTATTTGAGTATTAGTTATTATTGTTTTACCCACCTTTGTTAAAAATTCCTTTCCTATGTTTTTTAAAGTTCCAACTAACAACATTTCACCATCATAGCCAGTAGTTAAACAAACATTAATGATATTGGAACTTTCAACCCAAAATGTGTCTTTTGCAAATCCATCAGTGATCATGAGTATTGCAATTTTGCTTGACCCAAATTTGGTAACTCCCTTCATAGAACTTGTTTTCCCAAGGCCGTATCTTTCGTTTGTACCTAATTTGCAATCTTTGGGAAGTATACCCACTATTTGGCCGATAGGGAACCCATACTTCTCAAGATATCCTATTATGTCTTAAATATGGTTGTTGGCTACACTTTAACCACTGTTGGTTTTGGATATAGGCCAGTAAGGTGGGGGACCTTTGGATCAAAGAATATTTCTAAATGAATGAAGAAGCTCCAGTGTGGTTCCACCCTGACCTTCATCGCATCCAATCGATTTCTCTAAAGATAGAATCGCCTCTCAACCGACAATGGGCATTACATCACTTGGGGCGTAATTGGAGCCCTTGGAGGTGGAAATGGACCACCTAGAAGTGGAAGTCATCCATCAGGCAAAGGAAATCGCCCACTTGGCAAAGGTACTGGCCCACATAGTGAGGGAGTGGCCCACTTGGAGGAGGAGGTTGGCCAAGAGAACCACTCACTAATAAAAATTGGCCAAAATGTAATCACTATATTTGTGACTACATGCGACTATATTTGGACATTTTTGCAATTATTTTTTGTGTTGGTCATATTTGCAATTACACTACAAGTAATTTGCAACCATTATGGTTTTCATCCAAGAAGAACAACTTATGTCCCATTAGTTGCAAATGTGACCAATTTAGTTATAGCTTTATAAATATATAAAGGTGTATTTTGTGTACTCTAAGGGGTATAATTGAATATATTAAAAATTTACAAATGTATATGAACAGTTATATTACATGTGTATTCAAGGATTATTATCAACATTAAAAGGCCTTGACATTATGGTTACATTAAATATGTATTTTGAATATATAAAAGTTCTATGTAAGATATTTATTAAATATATTATGGTTATATTACAAATTTATCCAAGCTATTTTATTATACTTCTTAATTTTTTTACAAATGGAATTTATTATTATATTATATTATATGTTTATTTCTATTCATTGCCTTATAATCAATAAATTAATCTTTAATATTATCTTTGACTAAAATTTTAAAATAATATTATTAATATTATTAAATATTGATATTTATAATTTTATAAGAGCTATAAAATTTGACATAATAATAAAAATATGAATAACAAAATAGTTCAATGAAGTTAATTAATATTTCCAATAAATTTTTTATTATATTTTAATATTTTAATATGTATGTATGTATTTATTTATCTAAATATATATTAAACACATGTTCAATTATGAGTCATCACACATGAGCAAAAATCAACATAAACTAAGTGGCCTAGGTTAAAAACAAACCTCAGCCTCCTAGCCTAGGTAGCCTAAACTAAGTTACTTGACAAAAGTTAAATGGTTTAGTAATCATAAGTTGCAAGAACAAGGACGTGAATTGCACACCTCCACTTTGAGGTTCAAGTCCTCATCCATTGCACTACCACATTTTTTTATATTAAATGTATTCAACACAAAATTATAAAGATAAATTTTTTTTGCCTCAAATTAAATTAAACCACCCTAGGTTGACATAGGTCAACCTAAACTACTTACAAGCCTAGCCTAGGTTAACCTATGCCTTCCTATGCTAAAAATAAATTAACTTAGTTTAGCCTAGCTAGGACTATTTACGTTCTAAGCTAGACTTAAATTAAACTAAGGTGCACCTAGCTAAGTTAAACCTAAATTAACCGAGGCTAGACCTAGGTTAATCTAGGGAAGACCTAAACTAAATTAGGCTAATATAGGCTATACATAGACTAAACCTAAACATGGCTAAACACAATTACTTTGGCTAAACATAGTTAAATTTGGCTAAACATGGCAAAACACTTGTAAACACAATTATTTTGGCTAAACATGGTTAAAATAACATAAATGAAACTAAACATAATTTTTATTTTAAACATGTTTAACCAATGATAAATTAAATTAACTTTGAATATTTAAGTTATATTTGGCTAAACTTAGAAATTTTAAAATAAAGTTCTCAATTGAAACAATGCATGGCTAAATTATGATAAAATTATAAACTAAATTAGGTTATTTACAACTTGGCCAATAAAATGATTGATCCTATGTAATTATAGTTATTTTTAAAGTTATTTGTGTTAATTGCATGAATCATGATATTAACTACTAGTTGCTAAAGACATTCTTAGTCGTTTCTTTAATCATGTTGGACATTGTAATTGCATATGACAAATTGTAAAAGGCATGTTTTAACATTATGAACATTTTTTACTAATCAATAAATGCAATTTTATTGAAATTAATGTCTTGAATCAGTAAGTTGACCACTAGATATTAAAGACATTTTTAGTCATTTATTTAATCATCTTAAACATTATAGTTGGATAGGACAAATCATAAAAACATGTTTTGGCAATATGAACATCTTTTACTAATCAATAAATGCAATGTTATTGAAATTAATGTCATGAGTCATTAGGTTGATTACTAATTCTTCAAAACATTCTTAGTCATTTCTTTAATTGTGTCAGATATTATAGTTGCATAGGACAAGTCATAAAAGACATGTTTTAGCATTATGAACATTTTTTACCAATCAATAAATGCAATTTTATTAGAATTTGTGTCATGAGTCATGAGTTTGACTACTAATTGTAACACTTTGTTGACACATGGCATACTTGTTAATGGGTTTTTCTATTCACATCAAGGTTAATATACTTCTAGATTTTTCAACAAGTTCTTGAAACAACAAACAAGTACATTTAAACTAGCAAAACTAAAACTATTTATAATTCCTAAACTAACATGTACTTAATTTGCACATAGTTTCAAGAAAGATATTTGCTAAAGTACAAAAATCCTTTCATGTTTTCAATGAAAGAAAAACACAAAATCATATTAACATCAAAAAGTCTCCTACTTGATGCAAATTTCCTTTCCTCAATTTTGAACATGTATAAATTACTCAATGCTAACATGTACTCCAACTTGTAGTGAAAATACAAAATTGTATTAAGAAATCAAAGTTTATACATTAAAAATTTCAGAAAGTAAGTATGGAAAATAGAGATCTGATGTCTCTCATTTCCTAACATCCCTCTTTTTTACTCTAAACTTGAACTTTGAAATGCCTCGTGCAAATCACCTAAATAATAATTAGCTAATAAAACTCCTTGTTCAAATCAATTAATAAAAATTAACTAGTAAAACTATAAGGAATAATCATAATTTTCAAATTTTGTTACATGTTTTGTTAACTACTTATTCTGCAAAATATAGGTTCTACAAACTATCTGTTTTACCAACTACCTATTTTGTCAACTATAGGTTCTATTGACTACTTGTTCTACCAACTGCAAGTTTTGCAAACTACATGTTCTGCCAACTACCTATTCTATCAACTACATGTTTTATAAACTACTTATTCAACAGGTGTCATCGATTTAATTACTACCAATTATATTGTCACTACTAGTTCAACAGGTGTCACCAATTAAATTACTACCAAGTAAAATACTAGTTCAAAAAGAGTTCCAATTAACAATGCCACATCAGCATCATTAGAAATTGAATTGGTATAAATTACTATTAGTCGCAAAAGTAAATGGAAATTTTGAGTTCCTAATTTAAAATCATTCAAATATATTAAATCAATTCGAAAATCATAATATATTTACCCAAAAATTTAACAAGTTGTTATATTGACTATAGTCACAAAACCATGATGCCACATGGCATCTTGATGTCCTTTGCAACTACATAGTAATTTTTGTGACCAAATAGTTATAAACATAGTCGAAAAAAAACGGTTATTTTTTAAACTAATCACAAAACCCAAAATGTGTTGTTGCATGTTCTTGAAGGAAACACCATAGTTGTAAAGAACCAAACTTGACATATTAGAAGTTCACAATTTGAAATAAACAACTAGTGGTTGTAAAAAATTTAAACATGGAAAATGAATTCTTGGGTGTAAGAATTATGTTTGAAAAATCGAAAACCCTAAACACTATTGAATGTCAAAAGAAACAAGTTGTTACAAGATGAATGTGAAGAACTTCCTACACAAAAAATCAAAACACAAAATAAAAATCATTTTCTACAACTATTGTAAACATGCATTCCATACAAAAATGGATGTTGTAATGAATTGGTTATTGGATGTGCATCCACAAACCCCTTGTCAAAGGTTTGACAACCTAAAGAACAAAAATCTTGACAAACCATGGGGTGAAAACGTACCTTTGATGTTGATAGAACTCATGAATAACCTTGTTTTCAATATAAAAAATTCTAATGCTTGGAATGGCCACATGTAATTATACTTGCACCCTAAACATCAAAATTCTTTCAACACCTTGGAGTTATTATGGTATTGAAATTATCAATGGAAGCATGTCTCGTGCAATAAGCAAAGATTTCATCAACATAGATGAAATCCCCATAAAACTTTAAACTAAATAACCTCTAAATGGCAAATATCTCAAGATGTAAACTAAGGTACATTTCTTTGAAAATCTTCTAATTACAAATCAATGATGAAAATTTTTCACCCAAAACATTATTTTTTTTAAATGTACAAAATAGCAAACAACAAACCCTAAATTTGGTATATGACAAATTGGATTTTAATGACCATCCTCCAACACATGTTAGTAAAGATCTTCAAATATATGACTTAACATAAGACTAGTATTCTAGTCATAAAGGACAAAAATAACTAACAGCTCTAAAGTCATTACGGAGAAATTGTTTAACACAATAATCATTTAGGACATGATGTGGCACAATGATGTGGCAAATGTCAGCCATCAATCATAAAGGACATATGTCAAGTCATTAATGATAGTTTAGTTATTGTTTAATTATTTTTCATTATTACATATTAGACCCAAAAGCTTGGGGAACATTAGTTTTTAATCTATAATATTTTTTATTATAAATCTATTACATATATATAAATAAAAATTATTTTTATTTCAATTATTTTGAACTTCATTATTTTTCATCCTATCAATTGTTAACATGTGTCACCATTTAACTTAGATTAAAAACCTAATTAAAGTGGTTAAGTAGACCATATAATCTACCCTACTTAAACTCCCCTAAGTAACCACCTAACTTAGGTAGTTTAGGTAGGTATGAAATATTCAGTTAATATTCCAATGTTGACCACAACGAATTTGTCATTTATGAAATTTGATTCTTGGACACCAAGGATGGAATTCAACTCTTTCACCACCAAACCACCCCACTTTTTGTGTAAACAATTTATTTTCTATAATATTTAGACCATACTTCATTTAAACATTACATAGAACCTCAAATTTGATCATTCATATCTTATTAATAATTTGTCCAAATGAAAAAATTGAAAATTTATTCATAAATTTCCTTCAATAATGTACAAAATTATATAAATATTTTTTAAAAACTTCAATTCATTTCAAAAGAAAATTATTTGAATTTTGTTATTGAATAACATTTGAATGACCATTCTTTAGAAAAAATAAATTCAAACACATGATTTGTAAATGGAAAAACCTTTGTGGCTAATGCATGAATAAATAAAATATAATTTTCATATCTTAAACCTTTGTTTGATTTAGGAATTTATATTATACAATTTTTCTTCCAATATATCATAATTTTAACAATAACGCTTAATTTAAACGTATGAATTCATATAATTTATCCACAAAAAATATTTATAAATGGATCATAAATCAATTATTTATATAGATTTCATGTATAAATCTAATCTAAATATTTTGGTTTAATTTGAATAATATTAATAAATATGAGAATATTAACTAAAATTTTGAGATTATAAATTTTATTCATTTTTACACATATAATAATATAATTGTGTAATAATATTTTTTTACAAATGTAAAAAAATATTATTTTTAATACATATAGCATATAATTTTTTATTTAAATTTATTTTAAAATTAATGTACAAATAAATTGTATATTTTCCACATCTTACATTTCTATACAATTTTATTTACAATATATCATACTTTTACCATTAATTTTATTTCAATGTATAATGTCTAATTTATTCACATTGAATACTTAAAATGGATCATATATCAAATCTATTTTAAAAAGATGTAATAAAAGTTCTTATATTACATATATGTATAATATTGATCAAAATCAATTCCTTGCATGTTGTAGTTCATTATGTTTCTTTATACTCATATGAAATTATTAATAGTCATTTTTGAATCATTGTGAAATAATTGTATGACCACATTGTCTATGTAATGGCACATCATTTTGTCTACTTCATTTGCATAAGTATTTTTTAATCATATTTGAAATGACTTTATCTTAGTCACATTTTCAAATGATATTTTGGACATCCATGTCATTTTGTCGTCAATCATGGATGCCATATGATGAAAAGATTGCAACAAAAAAATTATGTCATCTTTCCTATTACCACATGATCATCTACTAGTCAAATGCACCACTATTATATGATTACAATTTTTTTCACATAAGATTTGAAGTAATATCCTATGACTACAGTCAATTATGTAGTTGTTTAGGACTTCTAGCCATTGATTTTTTTATTGCAAAGGACAAAATTCCTTCTAATGGTACAACTAATGACCAACCCTTGAAGATGGTGTGCTATAATTCAATCCCGAGAGACTTTGCCTCCAAAAAGTATCAAAATATCATGATGTTTGAAACTATGCAATAGATTTTTTCATGGAAAACATGAGTACCCAATTAAAGCTCCAAAAATCAGGAAAATAAAAACAAAATATATGACAACATCCAAAATCATTGAGTCAAAACATGAGGTACTTGTCATTAAACTTCACTTTAGTTTGAAGCACAACTTGGTATGAAATCTACACCGCCCACTTTCCTAACATATGTAAGATTATTGTTGACAAACTCTTCCAAACTAATAAACCTCCAAGCTTGCAAATATGTCTATGAACACAATGAGGTTGACAAATGAGATCTTGGAGTGGATAGTATTGAACCAAAATTCGAAAAGGGAATGAAAGATAACCATGGAATGTCACACCCCTTGCATACGAGCAACCAAATTTTATAGGTGGATGATTTTTTTTTGTTCAAACAAGGTTCTACTAGAATACACATGTTCCCCTCTTGAAACCAAACATCCACATGGCTATGCCAAGTTAAAACATGATGTCACATGGAAACTGCCAAGGTGTTCCAACCTTTTTTGTAACAAATTCAAGCGTTTACACTTAAGGCAACATATTTTAATGGGCTAGTACCATTAAAAATGGTTTTTTAAGAAAAAATGATGAACTAATGGTTTAAAATTCATTTCCTTTTGGCTAATTTTGAAAAAAAATTCAAAAATTGTTAGGTTTTGAGTTTAAGTTTTAGTAGGTAAATGAATTGAAAAAAAAAGTACATGAATCTATTTTATAACATTTACAACCAACTATGACTAGATATTTTTTTAATGAGTACTAGTCTAATGACATTACATATTGGTACAAAAACATTAATGTGAGATGGTCATTATCCATAGCAAGACATCGAAAAAGATAGGGTAATATTAAACACCAAATATCAAGACAATTTATGGCAAAATCTCATAAATAATCAAAACCTTCTACACCTTTACCACATCAACCCATCTACCACCAAGTGGGCGCCATGTCACAATTCCATGTCAACCCCTCTACCAAGTGGGCACCATGTCATGAATTCCACATCATCCCTTCTACCACATAGCCACCGCATCATGAATGCCATGTCATACCCTCTACAATGTAGATGCCACATTGGCACTAGGTAAGCACCATGCCATGTGCCATGTTGTACCTTCACACCCTTGCATTCCACACCCACACACTTGCACAACCTTGCACCCCTGCACGTCAATTAATAGCCACCCCCTCCCCACAATATGGGCATTCATTGTCAATCCTAATATTTTCAAAATTTAAAAATTGAAATTTTTTTGCTTGACATACAATAAAGGGTTCCAAACTATGTTACTATAGTTTATATTTCCTCCTTACCAATAATATAGGTCAATATCAACCCAAGGTGGTATTTCTATCAACAACTTAGGCCATTGGAACAATCTATTTTTATAGCCCAACACATTCATCAAAACAATCAAAGACCATTTATTTTGAACAATGATCTTATTTCCAATTGAGATGATGCATATCAATCAATTCATTACATTTATAAAAAAATTATCTACAAATGGCCACTTAGCAAATTGACCTTTGGAACAATTTGGGTCGTTAATGGTCATTGGTATACAACCATTATTTTATATTAGCAAGCCATTATGGAATCATAGACAATGTCAAAAAACTTATAATGTTTATGCTTAATCCTAGCCATTTGTGTCAATATCCATTGCCTTGTTTGCATGTTGTTGTTGAAATTTAATCATGGTTTAAGTTCCTTCATTAGTTTTTTGAATCCTCTCTTTCGTCAAAATTTATTGCATAAAAAAAATGGCATTTTACAATTTTAGTTTCAATGGCCATGTTTAGAGTAGATGGTAATTTTGTTTAATTCTTTGTTGATATTGACAATGACGGGATTGCCAAAATTCTAGAACATCTATGCATGTTTGGTAGTTTTCCAAGTGTCTAGTCTAATGGTTATGAAATTAAACAATGGTAAAGGTATCATCTCCAAAAATAAAATCATGCCACACATTGGATAGGCTTGAGTATGGAGTCCAAACAGGGATTTTTTAAGTGTGGGGGAAAGCAATTCCACTTGTTTTGCAACCTTCCATTACTTTTGGCATTACAAATTTAGTTCTACAAGACCATAATGTGATCAAAATTAAGCAAGAATCTATGGATTCACCAATTGTCAAGACTCCAAGCAATCCCTCTTCAAATGACATGACATTGATCTTTTCTCTCTTTCATTGATACTCTACCATTGCCACATGCAAATTCCAAAGGTATAGTTGTAAACATTACACTTACAATAACCTTTACATTTGATAGATGTTGTGTAGTCTCATCAAGTGTAATTGATGTTCTTAAATCGTTTCTTGAGGTTCAAAGGGGCAAAAATGAGTTGCATAAACTAGATTATGACCATGTCATCATCCAACTTATTATTTGTTTGTGACTTATTTTCAATGGAACAATGGTTTTCGAGCTCCTACTTTAAGCACAAGCCAAGGCCCCAATAGTTGGCAAAGGTACGCATAATGTATGGTTAAGAAGGACAATGGCCATGCATATGGATTATGATGAATACAACCAATGTAAAACACACCAATGACTTTGTTTTTAGAAGTTCTCATTGCATTGGGCACTTCTGTTGTGGGAACACAATGTGTGACCACTTCTTGCAAGAGGGAACAATGAAATTTAAATTGAACGATATGGGTTGTATGTTTCCCAATTCATTTTGAGAAATGACCCTCCTTCAAAATCCACACTAGCTTATAAACTTTGCAAATTAACTCCTATGTGGTTGGTGAAATGTAACACTCAAATTTATTATGCTTTTGTCAAAAACAAAAACATGATACATGATCCTTATAAGTGATCACAATCACCTCGTTGGATAAGGCGTATATAGGAAAACCGCAAGATTTGCAAAAAGGTTGATTGAAAATGTAGTCAAACATTCACCCAATAGAAAAACAAATTGTTAGTTTAGTTGGATGTTAGTAAGGAGTTTTTGGAAAAATTTCTTACACGAAGAAATAAACATATGAAACTTCTATCGAATCCTTCCTTAGAGGTCATGCAAATTTTCTTTATATTGAATCCATTAAACATTCAACACACAATCAGTAATTTAGGATTGCTTCCAAAAGGAGTGGCTACATTTACAACATCTTTGAATTGAAGAGGAGATTGCAATATGACTTCATTCAAGATAATGTTTTTCATGGGCAAAAGTTGAACAAGGTGTACTTGTTTAAGATGTCCACAAATCTAATGAGTGTGGGGGTTCATTCCTTCACATTTTCCTTATACCACTATAAGTTCAATAGATTTAAAAGTTATTTATACCATTGAAAAGCTCTTTGAACATAGATGTTTAAAATGGGCTCGCATGACTCATTTGGGCACTCAAAACATAAGTTATGGCCAAAAGAAGGGCCAGAAGTCAAATTGCCAATTTGATTCCCGACCACTAAAAATCGAAAAGCACCCTAATTTCCTTGTGTGTAGGTGACGTGCCACATACTGTTGGAAAGTTCTCGACAAGGGTTCCAATTTGCTTTGGACCTCACCTCAATAGAAGGTCTTCACATAGAGTTATGGGCCTCCAAAGTCACAAAAGTTCCAATCTTCGGAATTTCAAACTCCAACTTGAGAGTCCCGAGACAAAAATGACATTTGGGTGTAGGTCCTGTGGTTAGGCACAGAGAATATTATAAGGGGGAAGGTGGTGGCTTCCCCCAAATTGTATGGAATATGGAAATGTTATTTGGAATATATTTGTGATGGTGCTATTGGTGTTTGTAATGACGTTGCCAATATTCATGGTGATCATGGGATTGTTAGGGATTTTGAAGGTATTGATGATGTTTCTTCTATTGTAATGCAATTTATGGTGCTAAAAACTCTATGCCCATCTTTAAATAATCATTTTTATTATCAAGCAATTGAAAGGAATTACATGGAAACATAATCCAAATAGCTTTTGTTTAAGCCAATTGTAGTGATTCTAAAACATTTCTTGGATAATATCCCTAATTAAACAATTGTGCCATATGATTACACCAATTTTTCAATGTTATGCATTTGTGTAAAAGCCTTATTTGGCAACACTTGAATGATTTAAGTCTATTTGTGTTATCATTTTTTCCCTATTTGACATAGTCTTTCTTCAATTTGTTGTGTTTTGGCAAATTGTAGTCAATTGGTAGTTTGTACATAGTAAAAGTTGAAGAGTTATAATTTTTGTGGTTATGGGTTTAAGGTTTATGAACTAGTGCCAAGCGCTTTCAAAATTCCAGACTTTTGTAGAATTTGACTGCATTTGATAATGAATATGGTCATGTATAATTAGTAAGAGGGGTGTTAATTTATATCATATGTTTCAACATCTATCCTCACCTCTAGAGTCTTGTAGTGAACATAATACAAGTTGTAGCCTAGTGTTAAGTTTTGATTATTTAATCCTTATCGTGTCAAATCCATGGACATGCAAGGCAAGCTTATGGGAGTATATATTGGATTTGTTTATGCAATGTAGGAGTATTGTAGGCGGCAAATTCTCTAATCATAAGTATGTTTTAAATTTCTTTCTCATGAATAAAAAATTACCTAAAATTGAATATCATATGTCCAACATGTCATGAACTAACAAAATGGCTATAGAGAAGGTGTATTTAATATGCAGAGGGCTTTGCTTGTATGCTTCAACCAAGATAGGTAAATATTTAATGCATTACCTTGAAATAGAATATCAAAACTCAATGTTGAAACAATGTCTATATGTATGTATTTCTGCCCAATAAAAACATTTACAACATTTTGAAGAATTTAGCAGGACAAAAGTAAGAACTTCAGAACAACTTCAATATCATTATAAAATTGTTAATTGAAAGGAATTAAACTAACAATAAACCTCCAATCTAACAATATCAACAATGTCCACAACTCTAGTTGCCTCTGGTCATCAGCATTCGCATCCTTTCCACCTTCAATGCCAAATGGTTGGCTCTAATTAGATTGTCCACAAAAGGAGCATCATTCATAAATTCTTTGTGTTGAACATTAGAGCTTTCAATACAAGGATTTAATGTAGAAAGCCATAGAAATTTGATGTTTTTGGAGTTACAAATGAATAAGAACATCCAAGACAAAAGTTTAGAACCAAAAGCTTGAAAAAAAAAGAACATAGGACCATTTAACTAAAGTCCAAGTCAATTATTAAAACATTTGAGGCCCGCCATCCAATTCTATTTACACAAGTTCATTATTTTTATGAAGAACAGAACACCACTTAACTATTAAACACATGAATGCATGAAGCTAACTAACACAAACACACCCTAAAACTTGGAACATTATAATTGAGTTTAGTGGGACTCTAGATTACATGAAGCCAATTGGGCAAACATTAGAAAATTTGCAAGGGCAAAGAGGGCATACTTGGCACTTTTATTCCTTTGGTTCAAGGTACAATTAATGACCTATGAAAACCACTTCTCATGGACACTATAGTATTGCCCTATATGGACATCAAATGCCCACTTTTTAACAAAACAATATTGGAGAATTGTAGATAATTGAATCCCAATGCATATGTGAAACTCACAAACATTGTCAAAAACGTGAAATTCAACTGCATTTTCAAGACCATAGAGACTAGACAACAACTTCAACTGGGTTAGCCTAGCTCCCAATCATGATTGCAAGTTTACTTGAAACAACAAAAAAATTAGTTTAAATATTCCTTGCCTTGCATCTAGTGGATACAATTTTTGGCACATTATTGCCATAGCTTTTTGTTGGTTTCTTTTGTGTAGGAGCCCATGCCTACTTGTCTTTTGTTCTTTCCCACTTTCCTGACCTTGAGAAATATATTCAGCTGAATATAATTTTTTTTACATTTGACAGATAACCTTAGATAATGATCTTTTCTTTGCATCCTTCCATCAGGTGTTCTGCCATGTTTTCTCTTTCGGAAAGAATACTAAGCTGTTACTATTTCCTGGCTCTTATATTTTATAATGGCTTGTGAAGAATTAGTAGTTGTTTAAGTGATAGCAACCTGAATTGTTTGTAAGATTTGTGCCCTAGTTTGAAAAGAATACTTGGTTAAATTTTTTTCATGGCCCTCAACTACATTGGCTTTTAAATCATTAAAATCTCCCTCCATGTTAAGCAAAGTTGTCTACAAGCTCTTTACAATGATATCCACATTTCCTACCATCAAAGCATATTGATCTATGTGACATAACAAGTACAAATACATAAGTATCATTTTTATTTATGCAAGCATATCTATCTTACTAGTTGGCCCATGTCCATTTGCATAGGTGTTTCAAAACACTATATTAGTCAACATATTACAACATGAACCTGTAACACTAAACTTTTCTACATGTAATAAGCATGCACAAATATATATTAGCTAAATGGATATTCATATTTGAATTGAAAAAGTATAAATGAAGTTGCAACATTCACAAACACAATGACAACTTGAATGTATGAGGATGCAAATCCACAAAAGGAGCTTGCAATGCTTGGGTCAACTAAATGAACCTTGATAACATTGATCATTTAAGTGTGACCACAAAGACCTTGTAGGTATAAAATGAATTGACCTTCTATATGCAAGTTTGGTTTGTTCATTTTTGTAGCTTCATGCTACATAGTAGTCACACTTATAATCACAACATAGATCATTAGATTATGTAACTTTTAAGAAATGTAGAAATACCTTTAGTACATTCAAAGAAAAAACATGCCAGTTAAGCCTATAATGTATTTAAAGGAGAAAAATTAGAAACCATTAACACCTACCATAAGGTTGTTTCAGAATTTCCTTGGATATATGTACAAGACCTAGATTTGGGATTGGTCTTGCATTATGGTCCTCACAACCTTGTTTAACAACATCTTCCACTTGCAAATTGTGGCATGATTTTGACAACACCTCATGCACTTCCAATCTCTTAGATTGTAGAATGTCATGTTTCAATGGAGAATTTACAACTACATCAATGCTTACTACTACATCACCCCTTGGTGATGTTGGAGGTGTTAATGCACTTGAATGGCTAGTGCATGAAGTTGGAGCAAAACAATTGCTACTAATTAACACCCCCAAGCTTTGTCATTTGTCATTCAAAAAATTTGACCCACATGATGTCATTTCAGTTTGCTTGACATAAGAAAGAATGGTACTTGAACAAATGATAAAACAAAAGGATGAGATTGGAAATAGTCATGTAGCTCAATCAAATTTTGGAAAAAGTCCTACCTAAGGTTGACATCAAAGCAATAGTTTGATTACCCAAATAATTAGATGTTCCTAACAACACCTTAAGCGCCCAAAAATCAGTAGATTGATTAGTATCAAAGCAAATATACATTTAAGAAAAGGACTTTAAGTACCTGGAAAATAATGAATTGAAATCTGTCAAAGCAATCAGCCGATTATGAAAAGGCCTTAAGCAACTGAAAAACAGTTACCAAAGTGATCAAATGTTTATGTAAGGACAAGTAGCACCCAAAAACATTAGTTTGATGACCAAAGTAGTCATATGTTTCTCTAAGGACCAGCAACACTTAAAAAACATTAATTTGATTACCAAAGTAATCAGATGTTTATTAAAGCATCTTAAGCATCCCAAAAGGAGTAGATTGATTACTAAAGTAATCAAATGTTTATCTAAGGGTTGTTTGGAATCATTACCAAAGGAAGAAGAAGTTTACTAATAGATCTATAGTACCAAAGAAAGGATTACACAATAAGTTCTTTAACAAAGTTACTTAATAAGGTATGAATTCATACGTACAAACACAACAATTCAAGATTAAGCAACATAAAAAGTCAATTCTAAATCCTACCATAAATGAGGGCTTAAGATACATAACTTGAAGGAAGATCTATGTGCTTTTGACCTATAGTTTAGTAGCATGAATGGAATTACAGTTTCATGATTGAAAGCAATAGTAAGAAGATATTATAAACCTTTTTAAATGATAAACAATGCACCCTCTACATTTCATGAATTGTAAATACAAGCCTTGCATCACTTAATTGTTAGCTAGTGCAATGAGATGACATGAAATCAATTTACAAGGTTGTTTTTGTGCTTGTGCTTCTTCCTTCAACACATTTTTCATTTTGTTGCGCAAGTCATCCACACAAAGTTCAATAGCTAGGGATCAGAATTCTTCATTTAGTTGCCTTACTCCCTAGGAAACACGCTAGTTAAGATGAAAAAACTCCTTGCATACACAACATTTATTATCATCTTTGCACAATTGGGCAAGGCAAAATGGGTGGTAAGTATGTTTACAAGAGGTAACAACCACATCAAATGAAGTAAACCATCTCTTGCAAAAACCATAGGGTTGCAATAGAATGTAATATAAACCACTATGATCATCATCAACAACAGGGGGAGATGGATGTAGAAGTGGTTGAGGCTAAATTTTTTTTTTTCCTCCTTGCTACATTTCTCCCAACTATTAATAAACCGCCTGCAATTATGCAAGCTCTTTTGTAATAGAAATAATGTTAGAATTAATTTTCCACACGTCTAGCTTTACATCTTGAAAATTATCTTCACCTTGCACAGAGCTATGACGTTTGTCTTCCAACAATGTTTGGGATATTTCTATTTTTTTTTCCAATGTCTAAAGCTTTTTAGTTAGTGCCTTGACCTCCTTTAGCATAACATCCTTAAAAGGAATGTTACTATTGCCAACATTTTCAACCTACATGATCAACATGATTCACAATCTACATAAACATTAGTGATCTATAGAAACAATGACTTAAACCTTGTAAGCACTACTACAATATGCAAGATCTAATGTAGGATTTTTGTAAATCAAAACCCTAAATTGTCAACTGACATACCGCATCCTTGAGCGCATGAAGTTGTTGTAGAAGATGTTGAATATCTTCTTCATTTTTTATCATGTGTTCTTGGGTTTGGTTGAATAGTTTTCATTGATTTGTTAAAAAAAAACATCATTCCACCAATTTCAAGTCATATTTTGTTTTTTGTAACTTAAGGTGTTCAACGTTGGGTTTCTATTCGTGTAAAATCTGACACACCCCCAAGCTCCTTGATGGATTCAACTACGAGTCGAAAGGCGACTATAACAGAACGAGTTGCAACGTGCTCCCTGGTTCGTAACACTTGGGGGTAGAAGGGCGTGCTGCAACTCTAGGATGGGGACTAAGAAGATTGATAAGTAATTCAATTATTCACATGGACATGCACAAACCAAACAACAAGTTGGTTAGTGCGTGGTTAGAGCATTTTGATGCATGGACGAGCCATGGGTAAACACGGATTCATAAAATTCATCACAGCCTAAGCTTGGTGGAAGCCACCACCTTCCCCCTTATAGTATTCTCTATGCCTAACCATGGGGCTAGCACCCAAATGTCATTTTGTCCCGAAACTCCCAAGTGGGAGTCCCAAAATTCCCAAAATTGGGATTACTACCACTTTGGACCCCCATAACTTTGTCTATAAACCTCTAATTGAGGTGAGGTCTGAAGCAAAGTTGTATCCCTCGTTGAGAACTTTCCAATGATATGTGGCACGCCACCTGCATGCAAGAAAATTGAAGCGATTCCCAACTTTTAATGGTCGGGAGTCAAATTGGCAATTTGACTCCCAACCCTTTTTTTGGCCAAAACTTATGTTTCAAGAACCCAAATGGGTCATGCGAACCCATTTTAAACATCTATGTTCCAAGAGATTTCCAATGATATAAGGAACTCTTACATCCAATGGGTTTTGATCCCTACAATCGTTTTCTGAAGATTTAGAAGTCCATTGGGACTCCAACTCCCAAAGTGGGAGCTCACTTAGGAGTGTGGGGGTTCATTCCCTTACACTCTCCCACATTTCTGGGAGCATGAAATGTGACTCCTAGGCTTCACACTTGGCTCGCACCTTCACAAGCCTTTGCCTTGGTCGCGAGCCCAAGGCTAGGGTTGTAACAAAATCTCTCCTAAAAAATCATATAATTTTTAAACGTAAGTTATTACAATAGGTGTGACCATAGAAGGACATTGAAAAATGCTGCTGGCAACATTTTAAAAATGCACAAGCTCTTTTTTTAGAGTTTTTCAACCTTGAGTGATGACATCATCATTGCTAAGAAAAGCCAAACCCTCCATGCCACTCCCATTACAATTCTTAAATGGAGATCCGTGAGCAAGCTCCCACCTTGTTATTTCTTTCCTCTTGAACTTTTCTCTTGCTGTAGAAGTAGCCACCTTCACCCAGTTTAATTCTATACCCTTCTCTTGAGCTATGTAACCTTTGATTAACCACAAATAAAATTCATTGTTGGTCACATTGTTATGGCCATAACACTCTAAATACAATCACAACAATTCCAACTTTGTGTTAGGATCTAGATTCGGATGTGTGGTCCTCAACACCTTAGACTCTCCAAACACCTCTATGATATATGCCTCAGTCACATGGGTACTTGTGATTTGTGTTTTAGGGTTCAAACTTTTATTGCTCAGTTTTCTAACGATTGCAAAAAAATCTTCCTTTTGGAGCTTATAATTTACATTTTCCCACTATGTGACATCTTTAAATTCGCAACCTTATGCCATTTTCCTTTCAACAACAATGTGTGACTGGATAAAACAAAAAAAAACTAATGATTAAAAAGACAAAACCCTAAGAAAAAGCTAGGACAATGAAGAGATGGAAAGTTCACTAAGCAAAAGATGCAAGAGGAGCACATAAACAAATGCAATTAGAAGTGTGCAAGCATTTGCAAGACGTGCGCCCATAATTGTAAACCCACCAAGCACCTAAGAATGAAAGACATAATTTGTGCCAAAGTTAGCTTGATTGAAATTTGAAATTTTCGTCAATGCGATTACCAACTCAACTAATGGTAAAAGCCCATGTGTCCCCACTATCCAAATTTTTTATCAATAAGGACTGTGCCAAGGAACTTATCCTTGGCATGCATGGTTCCTGATATTGAGTTTGGAGCTTTGTATTATAAACATTCATAAATCTTTATTCAATTTTACTAAAGATTGATTTTAGGAAACAACAAAATTTCAAATGTGATTTTCAAACATAATATTAATCACAAAGATATCTTTTCAACCATTAGTTGGTAAATTTTTTTGGTATTATTGTGTCTTCGAATGGTTTTATCTTTTGTTTCATCTTGGTTTACTAGTTTGATAAATATATAAGTTTTAAATGTTTAAGTTTTTTCTTTTTTTTTTTTGAAAGATGAATACCCATGTCATTTAAAACATGCTTAGAGGTACAAATGGGCTGATATCATAAAACTTGTAGGAATAAAACCTAATCAAATTATCCAAACACATATAAAAATAGTTTTTAGCCAAAATAAAAAATAGGGAAAACATTGAGAAGAATAATACATCTTTCTTTTTTTGGTCCATTAATTCTTTCAATCATTTTTTTTTCACATAATGCACATATAATGGGGTGAACATCACTTGTTGTGTAACAATTTAAGTGATTACAAACCACAATGAAAGGGAAAAAATATGTGCATGTTCAAACATAAACAAACCATGACAAAAAAGTTCCATCATAAATCACAATTTACATGTTAAAAACACAAATTTAATAAATTTAATTCTATGGTCAACTTTCAAGCTTGTTTTATTCAAAACACATTTTCATTGGATCATTACCAAACTCATAACACACTTCATTTTCTTCTTATCAAGAGGAGACTAAATATTATGCATAAAATTAAATGATTCCATCATGGTTGTTTCCACATGCTAAATGCAAAAAACATATTTCTATTTTCACCTTTTGCATTCACATTGATTCTTTTGTTAACGATTTTTTGAACAATGTTAGCATATACACATGAAGCCTAATTAAACAAAATATGTTCATATGTTGATGACATGACATGTTGAAATAACTTTGATAAAAGTACATTTTGACCCTAGAGTAATGATGATATGATGCAATGTGTAACATGTAACAAAATTTCCTTGTTTGCAGCCAAGTTTAAAAGCATTGAAAAGACATGGAAACAAAAAATATCCTTGTGGAGCAAGAATTTTTTTGAATGTTGTTGAAGTGAAAAACACTACTAATTCATTCATATATGAAATTGAAGTCCATTCAATGTATTTGAATTCCATTTAGGAATATAAATTCAATTCCAATTTGACAATTGGATTAAAATTGAATTAAAGACAAATGGAATGCAAATTGGTGGAGAATGTAATAAAAATCTTCTTGTGAATATGGTGTTGGCAAAAATCATTTAGAATAACACAAATCCAAAAAGACACCTTTTAATGCTTCTTCATTTGGGAATGGATTAAACAATTCTACTTTGGAACTATTCAATGTACGACTTATGTAACCTAAAGTTGTCTTACCTAAACCAACTTCAATGAATCATCATCATTGGAATTAATTACTTGATAAACATGTGTCGAAGTTGCAATGGTGCTATGGTAGTTGAAACATTATTTGGTAGTAGCACCAATCCTTGTGAGGCCAAACATTGGCATGAAACAGTTTTCCTGCAATTCAATTGAAGTCTCATCCAATTGAAGGGCAATGGTTTATGCTATGATTTTGGGCATAGTTCATTTTCTTCACTATTCTCATCGTTGTCATGCTTTCTTTCCCATTGATCACAAACCATTGGAGTGTCTGGCAACAATCTTGGACATGCTTGGGAGCAATTGGTGGATCAATATGGTAACATGACTTTAGTTTGAAGATATTTCATTGGTTAGGATCTTAACACAACAATCTTGATGCATTGAGCAAGAGTCTGGTCAAGAAAATGCAGCTGAATCTTGTGCAATTACATGCCGTTAAGAATGCACAAAAGAAGAAGAAACATACCTATGCAACTTGTGAAGGTTGATAGATGTAATGCTAAGATTCAGAGAAGGAGAAGTACGGGTCAAAATGGAAAGAACCAGGCAAGAAGAAGGCATTGATTTGAATCTGGGAGGACCCCAACCAATTTGTGGGGTCCAAAGATGAAGCTGGAACAAGAGCAGGATGTTAAAGTGAGTGTGTGTGTATTTCTCATGGAGGTGATGAGAAGCACTGGAAGTGAGCAAGGCAAGATTTACAGATATATCATGTACCACAATTGAGACAGGATCTGTGGGGCCACATAATTTTTCCAATAAGGTAGAGGTTACACTATGTTCACAAGATACTCAAGTTGCACTAAGATTCACTTGAGTCTAAATTGATTGCTCCAAAAAGTGGCTTTTCCTTTGCAGTATGGCCCACACCATGACAAATGCCAAAATAGGAAAAACAATCAAAAACTAATTCCACTTAATACAAAACTTAGTATTCATAAGGCCACAATTTTCACTGTCACCAGTCTGAATCACCATCCTTATGTAGGTACACTGCATCCATAATCACTATGAGAGCAAAAACAAATGCATAATCACCGCCTGGGAACACAGTCACACCAAAAGTATCCTTCCCAACTGCCATGTTGAGAAGGGTAATTTCTCGTGTCATCTGTAGAATCAAAACCATAAAAATCACATTAATACACAATGAATGCCTTCATTACAACTCTTAATTACATCCTTAGTATACAGATTGCTCATGCAGAAAGAAAATTCTTCTGAATCAATGAATCCCAATGCTATTCCCATTGTTGCATCCTCAACAACATTTTCTCTGAAAAGCAAGAATAGAAGTCTTAATAGGGTTTTTAGAGGACACACTCTTTAGACACATCCAGAAAAATGTTGAAGATTGAGAAAATAATGGGTACCTGTGCAATGGGTTGTTGTCCAAAGTAAACCATCATATCTCTTTCAAAGAAGTTGCCAGCCAATTTGTAATCAGGCACACTCTCAGTAGTATTTGAGGCAAGGAAAATATCCATGGACGGCTTTAGCTGCACCAATGCTGATTTCTTCACAGTGCAAATCAAGTGCTCACTGTCGCCATGATACACATACCATGTATCATGTAAGGTCAAAATCTGCACCACAATAGCCCCCCAACAGACAAAACCCAACTTCCTTCATCAGCCAGGTTTTAGGGTTCTCAGCAGGAGCTTCCAGAGAGAAATTCATCATCTTCTTCCCAACATTCTTGCTTCATTTTGCTGTGGTACAAGCAAGTCCTCGTTTTAGGGTTCTTAGGATCATCCAGAAATTTCATCATCTTCTTCCAACATTCTTGCTGCATTTTGCTGCAGTACAAACAGTCCTGGATCTTGCCCTAAAGAATTAGGTCACCATGAAGAAGACAAAGCAAGAACTAGTCAGTTTTTCAACAGAGTTTTTTGTGTGTTGTGTAATTTGCTCACCTTCTTTTGCATGCGAAGAAGTTTGTTGCCTGCGGCATCCAAAAGATACCTTCTGTCACGAATACTGACCACTCTGCCACTCACTTTGAAGACTGTGTTTCCTGCGGCGTCGTTGATCGTCCAGTCCCCTTCACTGAGTGAGAGCACATGTTTCACGACTGCAAAAGAGGCAGGATGAGGCAGACAGTACTGCGGTCCCACCACTGGTGCAGGACCACCAGCAGTTCCACTTGGAGCTGGGTATAAGCCCCGACCATAAGAAGAAGCTTGCTGCGCGTTTGGAGGGTATCCCTGATATGAACCTTGCGCGTATGCAGGAGGGTAGCCCTGGTAATTTGAAGCCTGGTATAACGAATCTTGCGCATGTGGAGGAGGATAACCCTGGTAATTTGAAGCTTGGTATCCCTGATTCGAAACTTGCTCGTTGGGAGGATAGCCCTGGTAGCTGCCACTTTGATACGAAGCTTGCGGATTATAGGGAGCTGCGTTAGACACATCACTTGCATAATTCCCTTGGTAGCCCCCAGATGATGGGTAGCCGCGAGGAGGAGGGTAGCTCATGGTGAACCCTGCTCTCCGACTACTCCAGCTAAAAATGGGGACCGCAGATTGCGGTTACAGTAAACCCTCTGTTTCTTAGTCGAAGCTTGAAAGAAAATAAAAAATGCACTCAGATTGTACACCGTACTCAACCCTCCCCCCCACCAAAAATACACACACACAAACCCAAGCTGCAAAGATCAGCAACAACGTCGAGTAGAAAGGAGAAGACTAATAAGAACTTAGACTCTCGAGTTCAGAATTCATAAGTAAAGAAGATATCCGGAGTCCTGTCAACGAGAGGAAGAATTCTTGAGAACTAGTAGTCAAAGAGAGAGAGTCAGAGTGGTTGTAAAAAAAAGTTACTGAGCAGACGCTTTCCACATGGGGTCGGTATAGTACTACTAGAGCGGAGCTGAAACTACAAATTGCTGCAATCTAATAAAATTTGGGTTATGAGAGAAGTGTATTTATGCAGAAAACATGGAAATACTTGATGAGGAAAGGGCCGTGCTGGAGACTTAATGATAAATCACGCTTTTGCTTAATCAATCATGTGACAAAAGTATAGAAAGAGAGTTGAGTTTTTATGCTAACTGCTTGAGGGAGGGAAGGGAAGGGAAGGGAAGGGAAGGGAAGGGAGGAAGGATCGTGGTCGTGAGTCGACAAGCACGTGTTCTTCAAGTGGCAAGGGGAGTGGCTGAAAGAGCTTGAGAATCGAAGAGCTCATCGTCCGTCGTGGAGTGCGACTGACGCACGCAATTTCCAGGACGCGGTTACGAAGGAATGGCGTGTGCGTTGAAACTTGAGATCCGGAATTCTTGTGTTTGTTGTCACACATCAAAAGAGGAAAGATCGACGCAACTAGTGACATCGACCTTGCATCAGCATTCATAACTTATCCCACTTGGGATTTATTGGCCTTGCAAGGATACCTTAGCACCTTGGCCAATTCCACCCTAATTATATTATTTTCAAAAACCTTGAAAAAATTTCAAAAATTATTTCTTCCAATTCAAAAACTGTTTTTGAAGGAATATAGTGAATATTTAGAAATATTCCCATTTTTTGAAATGGATTTTTCAAAATCAATTAATTATTCGACGGACATGTGTTCAAATGGCCAAGGTACTATGGGTATTGTGTTTAGATTCATTATAGAATATATAGTAGATTCAGGGATATTGGCCCCTAGGTTATAAAAGGTCTATTTTTATATAAGGATTTTTGAAAGACAATATTTATTTATATAATTTTTTGGCTTGTGTTGAAACTTGAGATTAGTTACAGAGTTATAATATCTTGAAGGATTTTGGTTTCTTTTGGGCTAGAGGATTTTTTTGGAAGACTATATTGTTGCATGGTGAAATGTTTGAGTTTCCATAATTCTTGTTTTGCCTTAAGATACTTTTTTAATGTAAATGGCAAGGCCAAAGTGCAACACACCCCCTTGTTTATTTACTTGGACACACCTTCATTTTATGTGGGCTGGAGTGAACCAGCTCACTACCTACAATGGTTTTTTTTATTTTCAAGGTAGCCAAAGTGGTGATTATCATCCATCAGGATGATTTAGCCAAATTTGGCTACCAGCTAAATATGAATTAAAAAAACAAAAACGTCCTTCAATATTTTTGGTTACCTACTTTGAACCAGTATAGAAGTCTATCAATTTTTGTTACATTTTGGTTGAATTCTGGCTATTGAAAATATAAAGAAAAATTCATTTTAGTACTTTCATTTTTTTAATTTCTCGGTTTGGCTATATATATATAGCCAGCAAAAATAAAAGATGACAAGTGCACTAGAAATTTATTTTTTTTTCAATTTTGTGATATTGCAAAAATGGTAAATTTCTTCCAAAAACAGAAAAAATAGTCAAATTTACTCTAGAAAGACAAAATTTTCCAAAATTTTCCCAAGAAGTCAACAATTATGTCAATATAAGTCCCTAAAAACAAACCTCTGACCGTCACCTTTCAACTCTCATGAAATCACTTTTTCATTGTATTCCTATCCCATACTTGACCATGCTAATTAACTATGCTCATGAGTGTTGGTTGGTCCTTGATTTCAAAAGGAACCCTTCAATCCTGATTTTTTAATTTATTTTTGTTTGGGATGAAAAAAACTTTGGTTCAATCTTGAGATTGGTTTTCTAAATTTATAAAAGCTGGAATTCAAGTCATTTACACACAAACAACTAGAGCCAATCTTGTTTTAGACTAACTCTAGTTTCATCTCCATTGCACACAACTAAACAATTTTTTTGGTGGTGTAATAGTAGTTTATTCCACTAGTGCGCATAGTTCAAGATAGCGATTATATACAACCAATCAAATGTAATAATTTGGTTAAAATATAGGGCCAAGCTTAAATATATATTTCTATAAAGTTGCATTTATCTACTAAAAAACTTGAAACTATTTAAAATGAAGCAACATCCTTGGTTCAAGTTTTAATTTAATATTTTATAAAAGATTTTTTTTTATTTCAATGGCAAATTCCAACAAAGCTTAGAACCGTCATTTTAGAGATCTTAGAATTGACCTATAACCTAGACCTAAACTTGCCTAAATCCCAAAACCTACCAACATTCATAGTAACCAACATTGAACAATTCTCACTTTTTGGAACCTAGATTTGAGAAGGAAAGATAGAATATATGTAGATCTTGGATTGATGGTTTTCAAAATTGAACGATTGGTTGTGACTAGGGATAAAATCCCTTTGAGCCAAATAATAAAACTATATAGGTTTGAAATATGTACTATGAGATGACCAAGAAGGGACACCTTGGTTCCAACTAGTGAATTTAATAGGTTGGGTGCAATTGTGAGCCTCATAATTAATCACTTAATTGACTACCATAAGAATATTAAAAAATGGTAAAAATGATAAAGGTTAGTATTTTAAATATGTAGTGAACCTTTATATCATTTTTGGTTTTGCTTTTGTAATACAAGGTTACTTTTGGAAAAATGTGTTTGTGTGCATGTGTTGTGGGATGAAAGTTATGGGAGTTGATCTATGAGGATCTTACATTGTAAGGATGCTTACCATTACAACAATGTATGTTGTAGTTGGAATTGTTTTTAGTAATGCATAATCATATGATGTTGTAAATGTTATATATATATATGAGAGATCCTTCTGTGCATAGAATGTATATCGATATGATAATCAAGTCTAAGGCAAGGAATATGGGGTCTTGCATTAACTTTGTTGATACATGCATCTTAAAGAATGCAATTTATATAGTATTAAAAAATAATGGGGCAATTAGTATTTTGGAATGATTATAGACATAAGAAATCAATTTAAGAAAAATAAATCATACACATTTATGAATAGTTGTAGTGTAGTTATGAATAGTTGTAATATAGTTATAAGGTTGTATAGCCTCATTTATTAAGTGTGTTGTGCTAAGGTAGATGCAAAAGAAAGAACTGAATAGTTATTTCAATAAAATGAAAATGACATGAAGAAGTGAATAGTTAACAAACACACATAATCACACACAAAAAGCTAAGATCGTTTAAGCATGAAAATAAACAATCAAAGCACAACCATGTTTGTGAATTTTTTTTGGGGAGGTTTCCTAAAACTTCAACAATGTTTGAACTTTTGAGCACACCCAAACACTAGAAAACCCTTGAGAGCATTTACAAAACAAAATGCACATGGGAGGAAAAAAAAGATCCCTCACTAGCTAGCTTTTAAACCTTCGAAAATTTAAAAAAAAGGAGGTACTTAAAACCCCAAGGAAAAAATAATTCCTAAGAGCTCCCAAGACCCCAAGAAATTATTCAAAATAGGGGTACCTTTGACACCAAAGGTACCTTTTACAACTCTTAAAACAACCAAAAGTGCAAAACCATCGAGGGTATACTTGATGCAAAGGTTACCCTTTGCAAGTTAATAGTTCACAAGAAGAGAAAGTCAAAAGTTTGAAAGCTTCTAAAAGCTCTTGAAATATTTTGATTTTTTGAAACTCAATTCTTCATATTTGGAAGCATTGAGTTTAGTTTTTTTTTCCCTATCTTTTTTAGGTTCCTTGTGAACATTTTAACATCATAAAAGAAAAAAGTGAATTGAAATAACTCGACAATAGAAATTAAAGCATGAAAAGGAAAATAAAACAAAAAAAAAATGATTCAAGTCTTTTGAAGCTAACTTGGTGGTTGAGCTTTCCAAAATGTGGGGAATCTTATTGTTGCAACTTAATTTAACCATGTTTAGTCATGTTTATCCTTAGTGGATTAGTTTAGCTTCATTTGATTTAAATATCTTAGTTTAGTTTACTTCAACCTAAGTAGCCTAGTTTAGTCTAATTTAATCATGTTTAATTTTGTTTAGCCTAAGTAATATAATTTGGATTAATTTGATTTAATTTAAATTAATTTTGCTTAGTTTAACCTAAGTAACCTAATTTAACTTAATTTGACCTAAGTGACCTAATTCAATCTAATTTAACTTAAGTAATTTAGTTTAACTTAATTTAATTTAAGTTGCTTAGTTTAATTCAATTTAATTTAATTTAGCCTAATTCAGTTTAAGTAGTCCAATTTAACTTAAGTAATTTAATTTAACATAAATAATTTAGTTTAACCTAGTTTAACCAAAATGTCTTAGTTTAACTAAACAATTTAATTTATCTTAATTTAACACAATTTAACTTAATTTAGCCTAAATAGCCTTAAATTAACCTAGTCTACCAAGGTTGCTTTATGTTATATTAAATTAACATAGGATTGACCTATGGAGACCTAAGTTAGCTAGGCTAAAAAATGTTATTGTTTATAATTTTGTGGTAATTAATTTATTAAAAAAATGTTGTGGTGCAATAGTTAAAGATTTGAACCCTCAAATTGGAGGTGATTGGAAGTGAGAGGTTCAAATTCTCCCAATTGCAATCTAGATATTACCTAGCCTCTTAGTTTATGTGGCTATTTAACCTTGGTGTCTTTTCAGTTTAAATAGTTTACCTAGGTTAGATTTCCTAGGCTAGGTCACATAGGTGTCTTAGGCTAGGTTGCATGGGTTAGTTTACCTAGCCTTATTTAGGTAAATTTTGAATGCCACATGACATCACTCAACTAGATTATAAAATTTAATTTTTAAATTGCCACATGGCAACTCATAAATGGTCAATACATTTTTTGAATATATCTTAGGTTGCCATGTGGGAGCAATATTAAATCTCAACCAATGGATATGTCTTCCATGAGTGTGGTAAATATGACTATAGTAAAGAAGGGCATGGTTGCAAATGGCAATTATGGTTATTACCAAGGATATGTTTTACATCAAATATGATGGGGACATTTAATCATGTAATCATGCCCAATCATATATGGTGGTTAGAATTAAAAATGTAATTTATTTTTTATCCCTATATGTTATGTTTTGGTGTAGTGTACTTTACATTAATTAAGGGTTTGTGAAATAGATTTGGATAAAGGTAGGAGGGGATGAGGTGCCCTTTGGGGCTTATGGGGTGTGGGAACCTTGTTGGTTTCTCATTCCTATTTCCATTGTGCTTCCATTCTATTTTTTTAATGAAAATTTCATTTCCATTCTATGTATGTAATCTTGTGAGGATTCTAGGAGGACAAGATGAAGATAATGTACTTTTGGAAAATTGTAATACAAGGATATGGTAGTTTATGGACAAGGAGGGTTGTGTGTTTACTAGATCTCTACATTTCTTAGGTAATTTATTCTCTTTTTTTTTGTAAGTTATTTAGTTTAGTTTATTTGATGTAAAATAATATTGTATTTTTTAGTGTTCACTTAGTTCTTCTCCACTATATAGTTGGAGCAGACCCGCTACATGGTAGTTGTAGTTAAGACAAGGGAAACATCAATCATGGAAGGTACACTTGGCAAAAAATAACATGAAGGTTATTGGTCCTTTAGACCATATTGTTGCAAAGGTATAAAGAGTAGGTTGGAAGATAATTATTTTCCTACCTTTGTTGTCAATTGTTAGAATTCTTTGTTTGATTTTTTAAAACTCATTTCCTAATTGTTTCTTGAAAAGCATAACTACCTTCCCTTTGGCAATCCCTTAAGACTTTTATTTTTGATGAGTTTTTTATTATTTTACTTGGTAGCCTTCATCTAAGTTTATTATAGGGTTGCCAAGTCCACAGTCATACATGAATTTCCTTCATTTTTTATCAATTGGGTATGCCCTCTTTGTTTGATTTGATAAACCTATGTGTCATGTTGGGTTTGTTTAACTTTTTCCCAATGTGATTTTGATGGGATCCATGTTTGACAACAACTTTTTATGTATTTTGTGGTTGAGATTTTTAAGGTGCCAATGCTATTGATGATTGACACTCTTTCAAAGCTCTAGACCTCAATACATTTTAGTTGTCTTTACATCATCTATGAGCTCTTTTTAAAATATTACTTTTTGGTCAGCCAAATTGTTGAACTTATCAATTTCATTATATTTGAAGACATCGATTCTAACTTTAAGCTTTTGCCTTGCACCATGTGTTTGATTATAAGAGGCTATTTGTGCATGATATAAAATGACAAGTGCAAGAAAGTGCCCATCTTACAATGGCTACTTTTGTTTCCACAATTGGGTTTTAAAAAAAAATGTAGACCATGATATGTGATTGAAGAGTTGAGAAATCAAGATTTTGCTCGTGAGATGTCTTTTTTTTAGAAGACTCTTAATGGAGGTTGGGAGGTTGCAAGATAGTTAAGGTCCAAAAAAATTGAGTGTTTAGAACAAGGAATAGACATTTAAAGTGGCATTTTATAATGTAATTGGTTGGTTATATGAACATTTATGGAAAATACATGCTTTTTCTTGACAGTTGTAAGAAAGTTATAAAGAATAGTTTGTAGTGCTTACATGTTTCTTTTCCATTCCACAAAATTTGATTGCAAGTTTAATTGCAAATGTAACATTCTAGAAAAAAACTAAACAAAGACCACTAATTATGGGATTGTTAAAGGGAAGCATTGGCACCTCATTTAAAATCATTGATCAGGCCATGGTAGGTTGTTTAATTTGATCCCTATCACAAAGTTGTTGAAATGCTTAATGTTTTTTTTCTACTTGGAAACTTACTTCATAAAATATGTTTATTTATCTTTTAATGTACTTAAGATGATACTTAACATAAGTAAATAGATCTTGAGATGCATGTAGTTGGTAATTTTTCCATGACAAAAGAAGAATGTGGTGGTGTTCATTTTTTAAATTAATACTACCTTTTCTGATTCATTGATTCCTATTATTAGGCCCAAATTAATTTAACGTATTGTGTTAGGTTGGAGAACTATTTTGTGAATTAGTAAGGAAGGGGTTTAAGTATGATAAGAATGAATATGAAAAGAAGATGAATTTTGAAAAGCAAACCTTTTACATTGTTTGTGATGTGGAGGCAACAAAGAATTTTCATTCATGGGAGGGCAAATCCCCAAAGTGAGTTCAAGAAGAGGGAAACTTGAAGTGGAGGTGGAAAAGTCATGGAAGGGGGCAAGGGAGGTAGTGGCAACAGTTCAAGGGAGGTGTTTTTATGAAGAGGTCTACTCAAGGCAAGAGGAATAGGTTTAAAGGCCAGTAATTAAAAAGGTTTGAAAAATAGATAGGGACGAAATAGGTAGAGTAAGAAAATATAAAAATAGGACGGAGAAGATGGAGGAAGGTTTTTTCATATACCTCTTCTTGTTTTGTTGTTAATTTTTGTTTTTTGAGAGGTTTTTGAACTTCTATTTTCCCTGAACTTGAGGTCAATTTCGTGCAAGGTTTGAGGCATGAGAGATTATTTTCTTTTTAGAAATACATTCTAGAAATAAATGCTAGTGAAAATTAGGACAAGCTAGCATTGAGAAGATGATGGAATGATTTGAGGAGCTTAAAAAAGTAGGAGGGGAAAATACCATTTTTTGGGAAGTTTTATGTATTTTTTTGAAAATATATTAAAATCCTAAAAGTTGAAGCAATGAAAGTTGTGAACCATTATGTGTGTGTCAAAATTGTGCCAAAGTATAATATTAGAAGGGATTGGATGTGTGTGCATGCGCATGTTGTCTTGACAAATGGTGGTGTTGTTTAATAATTATAAGAGAATGAAAGTGTGGGTAGAGATTTAGAGTTGCATATTGATTGTGGTGCTTGTTGTTTAGAATATTGTAATAAGTGTGTACATGTAAGATTTAAAGGGTGTGGACTATCTTGATTTGTCAAAATTGTTGTTTAATGGTTGGTATCTATGTGATGTTTTAAAGTCATTTTTGTGTCATTTGATTATTGTCCAAAAAGGGGCAACAAAAAGGGTGTAGATAAAGGCAAAAGGAAGGTATACAAAGAAGGACAAACCATAGGTACCTCTAGGTAAAACCCCTCACCTTTCATCCCATCAGCTCTTGGAGGGTTTTCTTTCTTTCTTAATTGTGCGAATCCAATGAGAGAAATAAGGAAGGGGAAAGAGAGTACAAATTCAACAAGGAATTATCTGTAACAATCCTAGATGTTTTTTGAAAAGTGAAAGGATGACCCATGAATAGGATGTTAAAGGCATGGTAATTTTACACTTAATACCTAGAACCATTTCAAATACCATCACCCCACTCAAGTAACACATCACATTTGTTTCATTGAGAGAAGATGACATTCCTAGTTGGATGTGAGGACCAAAGATGACATTCTTTGATTTTCATTGGTGTCACACAATTTCCTACACATGTGGTGCAATAAGTCTCTCCTTTGTTTGAGTTTCTATTGTAGACTGCACAAATACCCTCACATTTTGAGCATCCATGTTGTCAACGAATTATATTATGAACATTATATGTACCCCCACATAATTGAATATGCAAATGTAACACATTTTGCAAAACATGTTTGCCACCTATTTTGGGTCCCCAAACCCTAACCCAGGACAGGGTTGGGTTATGGTTTAGGGTCCTGGGTTAGGGTTTGGGGAGCACAATTATCCCTGGTCTGACTTCACCTGAGTTGCCATCCCCTATCCTCCAATAAAAAAATGGGGTAAACATGATACAGAACTAGTACAGCCACATTGATAGGGAGTCCAACTTCATTCAACCTTGGGAGAGTGAGGTAGGTGACATCAGTTGCTGCCCAAGCGAAACTGGAGAGGAGTTATAGAAACTGACAACCCACCAGCCGATTCTAAAAACGTGTCCTAAATGTGCTGACAGACGTCCTTGCCACCAGGCTTTCAAATCGAAACCCTATTGTCCTTCTTTCCTACAGGGTGTAATCCTTCTAACTCATGACAAAAACACTTAATAGCTTTTCAGACCAAAGTGTAATAGAGTTATCCGTAAAGTAAGAAAAACACAGCACCACAACCTTGAGTTTGGTCATACACAGGGTGAGATTTTTTAACAAACCTGCAAAAGAGTACATTGGCATTCAACAGGGGATGAAACTCAGAAAACCATCAATTTTGGTGATAAACTGAGTTTCATCATGTCTTTCCTTTCTCCTGAGCGCCTCCACTGCTGCTACATTTATATTTTCACTGCTCGTAAATGTACAACCACTATGATTAGTCTCGAACCCCGTGCATTAACTGCTGAGTTTCAGCAATTTCATACTGAGATTTAATAAAATGTCTTTACTTTGCTAATACCACTGAAAGAGGGGATAGGGGGTGAAGGGAGGCCCAACGACAGGGTTACTTTACGGATAACTTTAATATCCCTCCAATTCATCTTCAAAGGGCACTTCAAAGAAGGGTTTTTTGAAAAACAACTCAATCTTGATTTTTTTAAAGGCAAAATTTTTAATGATTTTTCCATTTTGTAAAACAGAAAATCTTGATTAAAAAAATCATTTTCACTTTGATGGGCGAGGTTGTCTGTCAACAGTGTTTGTTTCCCCTTCAATTTATTTTATGATGTAGCAACAATGGCAATCATCTACAAGAGCAATTAGCCAAATTTGGCTTTTTAAGTCAGGGAGGAAATAGAAAAATTTAAGAATCTTGCTATGGTGACCTGCTAGAACCTACTTTGTAAATATGGTGATTTCAGAAAAAAAAATTTGAAATCTGGAGACTTTGTGCATTTTCTTCACAAAAATCCTTTGCATGAGTCTCATTGGATTTTTGTTCCGTCATCAAGTGGTAATTGATGGTAAAAATTATTCACCCAAAAAAAACACTGGTTTTCAATAACCCTTCAATAGACAGTAAAGGACTGGAAGAATTTTTACAGTGTATCTGGAGGGTACTTACCCAGTAAAATTTAAAGGATGGCACCTCATGCATAAGGTTTTTTTTTTTTTTTTTTTTTAAGGTTTCTCATTTTTTAAGGAACCTTTTGAATAAGGTGCCTCCTCTCCTTTCCAAGTGAATAGGCTGTTTAGAGTTTTACCAGATTTTTT